>Ga0187853_10000226_pt1 | contig 65022 bp, 123 predicted proteins | sample June2016WEW_6_10_2_FD_132417 | JGI IMG/M metagenome (GOLD analysis project Ga0187853, IMG submission 132417) | Peatland microbial communities from SPRUCE experiment site at the Marcell Experimental Forest, Minnesota, USA - June2016WEW_6_100 | ecosystem: Environmental > Terrestrial > Soil >... | reverse complement strand
GAATCTCTGCTCTTGGGTGGCAGCGGTCGCTTGTCCCACGGGGACCGCAGGTTGTAGCCCTTCGGTGGGAATAGGCGCAGGAGCCGCTCTAGCCGGTCGGACGGTGACTCGGGTGGCGGGGTCCACCCGCACATCGGGCACGGCTTACGCATGGGAATCTCTGCTGAGCGGCTCGTTATCAGGGCGGGTGTTCAGCCGAGCCCTGAGCCGCCGCTCCACCTCATCGAAACAGGCACGACGCTGGGCGCGGGTAAGCGTCCAAACCCCGAACCCCCCGCCGACGGCCAGGCAAATCTCCTTCTCATCGAAACCGGCCTCGATGATGTAGTCAAGCGTCAGGGTCGGTGCGTCCCAGTGCATCTCCCCTTTGACGCGCGTCACGTTCGATGCTCATGGGAATCTCTGCTATTAGCACGAACCGGCTCCGGCTCGTCCTCACGCTCCAACGGGTCGCCGCAGTTGTCGCACTCTGGAAACTCCATGTCATCCTGGGCGACGCAGGCCCACCCGCAACTCTCGCAGACGTACCTATGCGTAGTTTCAGACATCGCTAGCTCCCGTCGAATCTCTGCTATCAGCCCAGGACCTCGCCGACCCGCCAGCGGGCCGTCGTCATCCCACTCCTCGGTCCGCCATCCATCCCTCTCCAGGCGATCCAGGACCAGGCTGGCGCCGCGTAGGAACCGCCGCGCCTTCTGGATCACGATGCGAGGGTTGCTGCCTACCACCAGCCGGGTCTCCTCGCGGTGACCATCGGCCGCACTGATGACATCCAGATAGAACTCGACTTCTCCGGTGTCCACCCACCGGATGCCAGTCGGGGCAAGACGCGGCGCGTCAGCCATGGTCTAAGTCTCTGTTTACCGGAGCAAGCCGCCAGATCACGTCCTCGGGCTTCGTGTCGGGACCGATCCACTCAGGGTATCCCTCGCGCCACACCCCGTCGATCCGCAGCAGCAGGGGGAAGTGATCCCCGCGACCGGCGAATAGGGCTGCGTTCTCCCGCTCCACCTCCCTCAGGAGTTCTGACTGGCAGAGGTACTCTGGATCGACGGTCGCGAGCATCGTCTTGATGTAGGCCATGCGCTCCGGGGTCAGGGCGTCAGCCATGGCTCTCCTCCGAGTCTCTGCTTCCAGCGGTGTTATCAGCGCCAAAGAAGGCGAGCACCTCGGCGGACTCCGGGGGTACCGCTGCCTGAACCACCCGACGACCAGCGACAAACGCATTGAAGTCGTCTGCCGCGTGCCACCAGCACTGGAAACCCCACACAACCGATCCATCCTCTAGCACGATCTTGGGGTTTGGGTGCTTGACGAGGCGTAGATAATCTCCGATCTCTCCAGGCGGGTAATCGTCTCCGACATACTCACCAAAGCCGATCAGGCGCACCTCATCATCGTCAGCGCTCAAAATGGCAACCACGCGCTCGCTCATGTCTCTCGCACTCCGAAGCTATCGGGCTCGGCGGCCCACTCCAGGGCGCACGGCGCGCAGAGCCGCCAGGGATTGTCCTCGCCGCCCTCGCCGTCCAGTTTCCCGTGACACGACGGGCAGCGGCCCATGCGGGCCTCCTTCCACGCCGGGCCGATCTCTCCGGGGCCGAGCCCCAGGCGAACGTAGAGCGCCCGGTACTCCTCGGACGGCGGGGTGAGGACGAACGGCGGGGTGCCGATCTCCTCGGCGCTCATGCCGCCGCCCAGCGCGGAGAGCCGGTCTACCTCGCCCTGGAGCCGCGTGACCTCCTCGGTGAGCGTCTCCGCGATGGTGCGCCATTCCTCGGCGTCTCTGTTACCAGGCCGATCCTGGCAGTCGATGCCGCAGAGGGGGCAGGTGCCCACGTCGCGAAGGGCGCGGTGGTGCTCACACTCAGCGTCGTGACGGCCCGCAGCGGCAGCGGCCTGATGGGCAGGGCGGCAGCGGGTTCGCCAGGCGATCAGTTGCCCCTCGGTCACCCCGAGAATCGCGGCGTCCAGGGAGAGGAGATCAGCGTCGTTCATGCCGGAACCTCGGCGCTGATGGCGGGGGCGACCTCGAAGACGTGGACGATGATGAGCCCGCCGATGAGATGGCCCATCCCGATGCTCCTGACAATCCGCAGCGAGGCCGGGATCTCCTGTCCGGTATTGATGCAGAGGTAGTGGTGCTCCGTCTCGGGGAGGGCATCCCCGTGGAGCGCCCAGATGCAGACGGTGCCGCCCCGCTCCCGGCAGTACAGCGGCGGATGGGTGAGGCGCACGGTGGTGACCCCGTCCAGCATGAGCGGGTACTTGAACACGGCGAGCATTGAGGATCTCCCTTTACGGTGATGGGGTTGCGGTAGTGAGCGGATAGAGGGAGGGCGGCGGGATCTCCGCCGTTGGCAGCGGGGTGGTGAGGTAGACGCCGGCGCAGGGCGACGATCCGGCGGGCGGCGGCCAGCTGGAGCACGCGGGGGTGGCATACGGCGTCGGCGTCGGGGTGCCGAACGTGAAGCTGGGCACCGGGGCGTAGGTCGGCCCCGTCCAGGTGCCGGAGGGCGTGAGGCTGGGCGTGGCCAGCTGCACCACGAGCGGAGAGCCCGGGCCGAGATCCCAGATCACCAGCACCACGACGCCAGCCACGACCAGGATGGCCAAGATCATGAGCAGGCCACGGAGGACGGCGGTCATCATCCACGCTCTCCGTCGGGGTGGCAGCGGTAGCAGCGGGCGGTGCCGGGCACGGCGGACAGCCGGAACGGCAGAGCCCGCTCAGCCGCCTCGCGGAGGACCTTCCCCGTGACGGCTAGCGACACCCCGGCCTGCTCATCGAGGTCGAAGGTGCCGTCGGTGTGGAACCGCACCAGGCAGCGGCCGCAGTCGGAGCACATCTCCTCCTCGATCACGGGAGCGTCGGGAGGCGGCGGTGCGGGACGCGACCAGGGGAGCCTCATCGCCGCAGCATCCGGGGCGAGCCCGGGGCCGGGCCACGGCCCAGCCAGAGCAGCGCCATCCTGACCTTGGGCTCGCCGGGGTGGTGCTGGTGGAAGTGTGCCGCCACCATCCCGATCTGCTCCGTGTTCTCCCACTCGTCGCCGCAGATGCGGCAGACCAGGGCGAAGTCGCGAAAGCCGTACCCGGCGGCGATGCTGCCCTCGGTGCGCCTCGGCACCTGGACGCCGTCGTCATTGACCCCCCAGGAGGCGGGCGGGTAGAGGACCCCGTACCGGGAGATCTCGGGACCGGCCATCACCCGTCCTCGCCGATGGTGATGATCAACCCCGCCTCGGCCCGCTGGATGCGGTCGCCAAGGTGGCGCAGCCCGTCGGGCAGCGGGGCCGTCCGCAGGGCCTCCAGTGCCTCGCTCCACCGCTCATCCATGTCCACCACGGGACCGGCCAGCGTCTCGGCGGCGGCGCGGATGACATCGGCGCGGAGCCCAAAGGCGGCGGCCTCGGCCTCGGTGGGGAGGCGGAAGTACACGGTCGCATAGGTCGAGTCGAAGTCGTCGTCCTCGTCGCTGAGGTACAGCGGGTTGCTGGGCAGCCGGTGGGTGATGATGCAGCCGGGGCACACGCAGTACGGCCCCTCGGAGGTCTCGGGGTAGCTGAGCGCCCAGTGGTCGCGGTTGCCGCCGCCGTTGCGGGTGTAGACGGCGACCCGGAGCTGGCCCGGCTCCGTGCGCTCCACCCAGGCGTCGCGGAAGCGTCCCACGTCGTCGGGTCGCAGCCCGACCAGGAGGAGCACGACATCGGAGCGGGGGGCGTCCCGTGCCCCTCCCGGAAAGACGAGGTCAAACATCGTGGACATCGGATCCCTCCTGGTCGGGCGGGAAGTTGTACCCCTCCGAGAGGCCAGCCTGGCTGAGGTAGGCGGCGTGACGGCGCGCCACCTCAAGGTCGTCGGCGTAGGTGACGCGCCAGCACACTGACCCCACCGCTGCGGTGGGTGGGGTTGGGCGCATGTTGGGGAGCAGCTCCAGCAGGATCGGGAAGACACCCTCGCGCTGGATCAGCTGGGTGCCGAGTTCATTCCACTGCTCCGGGCTGGGCAGCGCGAACGTGCCCTCGGCGCCGGTGCGGGTGGCCACCCAGATGTGATCGACGTGGATGCCGTCGCGGCAGGAGCCGCGCAGCCCGCACTGGTGCGGCGGGAGCATCTCACCCATCGCGTGGAGTCCAGGAGACGAGTAGGCCATCGGGTGGCGTCCACCCCCAGAGCCGCTGATGGCCCACGGCCGGGATCGGTCTCTCCAGGCGATGAATGTCGGCGAGGAGCCACGCCCAGCGCTGCGGCCCGTAGTCGCCCAGTGGCTCCTCCAACGGGCGGGCACGGAGGAGTGAGCGGACGGAGGAGTTATCGACAGAGAGGCAGCAGCGCAGTACACAGACGGCGACCACCGTGCCAGTCGGGAGGGCATCGACATCGACGCCCATGTACAACTGGGCGAGGTGGCGCTGGGTGTCGAAATAGGCCGAGGTGGGCCGTCCCCTGGCAGCGTGGATGGCCAGCGGGCCACGGTAGCGCGTCGACCAGGAGCGCGTTTCGACGCTCTTGTCCCCCGCTGCGACCAGCGATGCCCACGGCTGGGTAAGCGTCAGCGCCTTCACGGGAGCCCCTCCACAAACCGATCCAGGGACGCGACCTCCTCGGTCCAGTGGCGGAGCGTGTCCCGTGCCTCGGCGAGGCGCTGGTGCGTCTCTCTGATCGCGCTCAGCGCTGGCCACCAGAGACGCGGAACCGCTGCGGTGCCGACGAGGAAGACGCTCTCGAGGGAGCAGCCCTGGGGGATGCCGACGAGTCGCCCGAAGAGGGCGGCCTCCCGGAGGGGGGCGGCCACCGGGAAGAGCCGGTAGTGGAAGCCGACGGCCCGTTCAGCGATCCAGGAGGCGAGGCCGATCACATCGTAGGCGCGGGCGAAGCCGTCCTCGGAGAAGAGAATGCAGACATCGCCGAGGTCCATGTAGGGGCGCCGGGGCAAGGCGCCTGGTGCAGTGACGGCGGGGAACTCCTGGACGATGGTGACGGCGCCCCCCCTACCCTCTGAGACGACCGGCCAACCCCATGGGCGGGTCACGTCCAGCACTCCCCGAGGGGGGTGGAGGCGGCCGACCCGCAGGGCGGCGGGGACGGGGTCGGGGTGCCCCAGCCCACCGCGTGGACGGGGGTCAGGGCCTCCCAGGCGAGCAGCGTCGCGAGGAAGGCGAGCGCGACCAGGAGCACGATGACCGGGAACGCCCCGGCGGCGCGCCGCGCGAGCCCGCTCATGGTCAGCGCCCTCATGGCAGACCCTGACCCCAGAGGGGGTTTCCCGTGCTCACCCAGCGGATGATCGCCCAGATCAGGACGGCCCAGAAGGCGATGCCGAAGAGGATCGCCCCGGCCCAGCCGATGATGGCATCGCGTCGGCGTCGGCGTCGCCATCTGCTGAGGTCATTCATCACCCCGTCCTCCGCTCGCACCACTCGACCAGGGCCAGGAGGTCATCGTCGGACATGGTGAAGTAGGCGTAGTAGCGGAAGGGAGAATCGGGGGTTGAGATCCCGGTGGCGGCGGCGAGGCGGTAGGCGAGGTCGCGACGGGCGTCGGCCTCTGCCTGCTCCCTATCGTGCTTGAGCTGCCTCTCGCTGTCGCGCAGCCGACGCTGCTCATGGACACCGCAGAGCGTCCCCACCTTGCGGCGGTTGAGACAGGGGTGGCCGTAGAGCATCGACGTGCAGCGCTCCTCGGGCGCGAGGTAGGGCTTGGCCACGGGCTGATCGTAGAAGTGGGGATGAGCGAGCCGCCACTCGGCAAGCGCGAGCACGGCCGTGGCCGCCTCCACCGCCACGACCTTGTCGCCGTCGACGTACATGAACTTCATCGGATCAGCCTCCAGTGGGGGGTGGGTGGGTGCGGGGCTTCACAGCGGTGCGGTCTCCCAGCGGTGGACGGTGGATGCGACCGTCTCCAGGCCGCCGAGGCAGCCGTCGCAGATGGGCCGCCACGGGTGCTCCTGGCCGGGCGGCGCCACCCAGCGGAAGCGGAGGGAGGCTTGCCGCCCGCACCAGGCGCAGGGCCGAGCCCTATCCCTCCGCTCCATCGTCCCCACACTCATGACTGCGCGCAGGCAGCGCCGTCGGCGCAGGAGGCGTCAAGGGCGGTGCCCAGCATCCCGATGAGACGGTCGTAATTCTGCTCCCACTGCGTGTCCCAGGCGGCGTCCTGGGGGTACAGGCTGGCGTCGTTCTCGTGGCTGGCCAGGGCTTGGGTGACCCACCCGGCCGCCTCGGCGATGTCAGTCCGGGTCGGGTACTGCCCGCTCTGGCAGGCGGTGGCGATCCAGCCCGCCAGGGTCGTCCAGTCGGACGCCTCCTGGCGGTAGTAGGGGATGTCGGAGAGTGGGTAGCGGGTGTCGGTGCCCGCCTGCAGCGCGGCCGCCTCGGCGCTGTCCAGGCTGGCGTCCTGGCCGAGGGTCGCGGCCGCCCAGGAGCAGTCCGCCGCCGTCCAGGCGACGCTCATCACGGGCGTGGCGGAGGGGCTGAGCGGGGTGAGCGATGGCGCCGTCGCGATGGAGGATGCCCCCCCCGTCGGGGCGATCAGTTGCGGCGCGGCGGGCGCCTGGGCGGGCGTCGGTGTGGCGCTGGGGCTGCTCAGGACGGGCAGCGGCCCGGTGTAGAAGGGTTGGAAGGGCGGGTGGCCGCCCACGAGGTTGAAGCCCGCCAGGGCGAGCCCGGCGAGGACGAGTCCGGTGAGGATCTTGAACATCTCGGTGCCTTTCAGTGGTGGTGGGCCAAGCGCCGATCCAGCACGGCGAGGGCCGTGATGAGGGCGGCGGCGAGCCCGACGGTGGTGACGATGAGGACGGCGGCGGCACTGACCAGGGCGGTCATGGCAGCCTCTCCGCCGGGAGCTTCGCGATGACGGCCTCGGCGAGGTCGGAGGCGGTCTGGGGGTGGTCGGGGAGCAGATCCAGGGCCACGCCTCGGCAGGCGGTGGGGATGATGAGGGGGCGCTCCAGGAGCACCCCCCGGCGGCGCCCTGGCGTCGACGCGCTGGGACGGAGCACCCCGTACACGATGGCCCCGTCACCGTCCACCCGCTGGCGCACGGTGAGGGTGGCCGTCTGGTCGCCGACATCGACGGCGGAACCGGCCAGGATCGGCCAGATCGCCCTCACGATGCGGATCGGCGGCCGCGAGGTCAGGGTGATGGTGAAGTCGGGCTCATCCACGGCGACATCGCTCATGAGCGAGCCCTCCGCTGCGGGTCGGGGCGGCCACAGGCGGGGCAGCGGCCCCGTAGGACCACCACCCCGCACGGGCAGACACGTCGGGTGCGCTCGCGCTCCGCGCGCTCGCAGAGCGCGATGATCCGGTCACGGTTGGCCATAGCCTCGGCGCGGGTGCTCATAGGGACTCCCAGCCGACGCCCATGGTCCAGACCAGGCAGGGCGCAGGATACTTGCGGTCGAGCGTCTCAAGGGCGGTATCGCGCGAAGCCTTGACGACTCGGAAGGCACCGCCTGGGTAGACACTCTCGCCGGGGGCGAGGAAGGGTGTGGAACCTCGCTTCACGAGACGGTCGAGGCGTTGGCGCAACTGCTGCTCCTCCACCAACATGAGGGCGACCGTCTCCTCCCGGCTCGCCTGGAGCGTCTCATCGGAGATGCTCTCGCCGATCAGCCGTGCCAGGGAAGCGAGGGGTACAGCAGCGACGAAGGCCCCCCACGCCTTGGGGACGATCCTGAACGGATCCCCGAGATAGTCGATGTGAACCCGGATCATGCCCCCGTCGCCAGCATCCTCGATGCTGCCGACCACCGTGCCCTTCCAGGCCAGGGTGGCGCGGTACGCGATCCCTTCATGAGTCCGGTGCCCACTGTAGGAGGTGACGATCCAGTCCCGGTTGGGTGCCTCGAGCAGGCTGGCGGGGAGCGTGATGCTGGCGACCACGGCCACCGGGACCTTGGATGTGCGGGCCATCTGGATCTCCTCTGCGCCGTATTGGGGGCTGGCGCGTACCCCATCTGTCTGTCATCTGACATTCTCCTCCCCGGACTGGGTGACTGTCAAGTGGCAGCGGGGTCGCGATATGATGGCGGCATGGAGGCCACCGCCAACCGGCTGCGGGCGCTCCGCATGGCTCGGGGCTGGACGATCCTGGAGCTGGCCCGGCGCTCCGGCGTGGACGACTCCATCATCGGCCGCTGGGAGCGGGGCAAGCGCCAGCCCCTGGTGGCCTCGGCGCTCGCCGTGGCCCGCGCCCTGGGGGTGCCCCTCGAGGAGATCCTGCCCGCCGGCGTGGCCGTAGGCGCGGATGGAGGATGACACCTTCGTCTCGGTGTTCTCCGGGATCGGGGGCTTCGACCTCCCGCTCGAGCGCCTGGGCTGGCACTGCGTCGCCCAGGTGGAGATCGACCCCCAGGCCCGGGCGGTGCTCGAGCGCCACTTCCCCGATGTCCCCCGCCACGGGGATGTGAGGGGTGTCCACGCAGCCAGACGGTGGGTAGTGGGTCAGTTTGACCTAGGCGGTCGCCAAATGACATACCAGACGGGCAAGCGCCGCCGCATCATCCGTTCGTGGCTGAGTGGCGGCGGGCCTGGATCGGGGTCGGGACCGCGCTCGTGACGGCCGGAGTAACGCTTCTTGCCGCCGTGGGACCGCTCCTCTTGACAGGCGCGATCCATGCGCCGCTGTGGCTCGCTGCCTTGGAGCCAGCCATCGCCTCCCTGGCCTTCGGATTCGGGCTCTACTGCCTCGTAGCTGGGGCTACGGGAGGGTGGCTGCCCGGCAGGAAGCGGCAACGAGAGCGGGAAAGGCTCCTTGAGCGTGAGAAAGAGACCCACGAGCGCAGCAGCCGTGCCAGCGAGCGGGCGTTTACACGTGACCGCACCGAAGAGCTGGCGGAAGCGGTGAACAAACTGGCAGACGCTGTGCTGAAGAGCCAGGGTTTGGAGCCGCCTACCCGAGCAGCGCGACGATCTCCTCGATCTTCCAAACGTGGTCAGCCACCCCGGCCGCCATCGCAGGAGTCCGGGGAAACTGGTCGAGCCCTGCATCCTCGCCGGGACCAGTGAGCGTGGATGCTGCCCGGTGTGCGGGGCATCCTGGGAACGGGTGATTGAGGGTACGGTCGCACGTCCCGGGGTTGGGGGTGGCTGCGGTTGGGGCGGGCAGACCGACCCATCCGTCTCCGCGCGAACGCACCGCCTGACCATGCGAGGCGGAGGCTTTGGGGATCGCCAGATGGCCACCACCGGATGGCGGCCTACCTGCGCCCACGGCCTTGATCCGGTCCCCTGTACGGTCCTGGACCCCTTCGCGGGCAGCGGGACCACCCTCGCCGTGGCGAAGCGGCTGGGGCGGCGGGCGGTGGGGATCGAGCTGTCGGCCAAGTACATCCGCGACGACGTGGCCCGGCGGGTGGCCGAGGTGGGGGTGTCGGCGTCGGCGGAGTTCGTCAGCCCGTCGGGCCGCCCGGCCCAGGAGCTGCTGTGGGATCAGCCTCCAGAGAGCGTCTGAGGGCGTCATAGAGGGTGGTGCGGGCGGCCCCGATCATCTTGGCCACCTCGGCCACCGACTGGCCCCGGCCGATGAGTTCGCGGGCCACCTGGAGCCGCCGATCCGAGATCACCCGGTGGCGCCCGGGCCGGCGGCCGCGGCGGCGCGCCGCCTCCAGCCCCGCCCTCGTGCGCTCCTGGATCAGCTCCCGCTCGAACTGGGCGAGGACGGCCAGGAAGCCCAGCACCATCCGGCCCGCCGGGGTGGCGGTGTCGAAGGCCTCGGTGAGCGAGCGCAGCTGCACCCCCCGGGCGTTGAGCTCGGGGATGAGGGTGACCAGGTGGCGCAGGGAGCGGCCCAGGCGGTCGAGCTTCCAGACCACCAGGGTGTCGCCCGTCCGGAGCGCCTCGAGGCACAGCGCGAGCTGGGGCCGGTCGACCATCGCCCCCGAGGCGCGCTCCACGAAGAGCACCTCGCAGCCGGCGTCGCGGAGCGCGTCCACCTGGAGGCGCGGCTCCTGATCCGCCGTGGAGACGCGGGCGTAGCCGACGAGAGTCACCCGGGCGCCGCCGCGTGGGGGCTGAGCACGTACCAGCGCCGGATCGGCGAGAGCACGACCACGGCGAGCACGGTCATCCAGAGCTTGCCCATGATCTGGCCCTCGATCAGGCTGAGCGAGCCGAAGGCGAGCCAGAGGAAGACGGCTGAGTCCACCGCCAGGCCGGCGAGGTTGGCGGGGATCAGCGCCTTGATCCACCCCCGGCGCAGCAGCGGGGTGTAGACGGAGAAGTCGGCCAGCTCCCCGAACAGCGCGGCGCAGCCGGAGGCCAGGGCGAAGCCCGGGGCCACCGCCACCGACAGCCCCGCCCCGAGCAGGATTGCCACCACCGACCAGGCGCGGCCCCAGGTGTTTTGGAGGATGTCCCGGCAGGTGAACGTGAGCCCGATGAAGTAGACGCCCGCTGGAGCAACCAAGCCAAACCCCACCGGGACCAGGCCGATGTGGGCGATGGCCCAGTTGGCGGCGAGGATGGTGGCGATGAAGGCGGCGAACGCCGCCAGGCCCATCAGACGGCGAGAGGCAGGCATGGCTGAGCCTCCACGAGTGCGAGCCAGCGCTCCACCTCGGCGGGTCCGCGCGCCTGGCCGTGACCGTTCCGCCGGGCCCGGAAGGCGAGGTAGGTGCCGTCGACGGAGCCCACGCCCCAGTGATCGGCCAGCCGCAGTCGGCGGTATGAGTTGACCCGTCCCATGTGCACCCAGACGCCCCGGCCCCGCGCCTGAGCCACGAGTTCCCGGACGGCCTCAGATAGCTTCCACCGGGTGCTGCCGCCGATGAAGAGCACATCGAACGTCCCCCAGGGGGTAGCGGTAGGGGTGAGGCCGTCCTGGGCGACGAGGGCGGTGCGGAAGCCCAGGCTGCGGAGGTCGCTGAGCGGCTCCCGGCTGCGGTGCAGCGTGGCGGCCGCATCGCCCAGCACGTCAGGGGCGGTGACGAAGAGGCAGGTCTCGCGCACGGCGAGGTAGCCGCTGAGCCAGGCGCGGAACCGGTCGTACTGAAAGCCCTCGCCAGCGGTGAAGCAGCCGTTGTCAGCTGCCCAGATCCGGGCCGTGAGGTCGATCCGGTGGCGGTCGTACGCCTCCAGCATCACGCCCAGGAAGGGGGGCATGGCGGGGCGGATGCAGCCCGAGAGATAGATGACGCTCACCCGGCCGCCGCCTCCAGGCCCTGGCGCAGCCAGCGGGCGGTTTCCTCGGCGGTGGCGGCGAGGCGCTCGAGGCGCTCCCGACTCTTCTCCAGACGGCCATCGGCGGCCACCACAGTGCGCACGGCACTGGCGATGGCCCGCAGCGCCTCCAGCTCCTGGTAGTGGGAGGTCTGGATGCCCAGGGCCGCGAACACCTCGGTGCGGGCGGCGGCCTCCTCCTCGCGGCGCCCCATCTCCTCGCCGTACCTGAACCACGCCCCGTTGACGAGCCGCTCCCGCCGACTGACCGCTGCCTCGAGGTTGGACTGGAAGGCGGCTATGGCCCGTCTGATCTCGGCCACCCGGGCGGGATCAGGGGTGGGTAGGGGCTCTGTGCCTCGCTCCGCCGCCGCCTGGATCCCGTCCACGGGCGAAAGTGTACGGCAACCCGTCCGGGAGTGCGCTATGATTCCCGACCAGGAAATCCGGCGCTTTGGGAGAGATCGGGATGGATGACCCCGAGGGGGGGCGGCAGCCAAGCGTTTCCCGACGCGGTGTGACGCCCTGCCGGGTGGCCGCCGCCGCTCCCGAGGTGGAGGTGATCGCCCGAGGCGCGCAGGTCCTCGCCGACGAGATCGGGATCGGCCAGCTTGACCTCTGGACGCTCAGCTTCACGGATCCCAGGCGTCCCCGAGGCAAGCGCTGGTTGGGCACGATCATGGTGGAGGCCCTCGGCTTGGTCGATGCGCTCACCCGGATCAGCGCCCTCGGCCTCAACCCCGGCGGTGAGGTTGCTGGGCTGGGCGTGCCACTGGAGAGGCCCCTCCCCCACGCCTACCGCGAGCGCTGGTGCGGGCGTCTCATGACGGATCGCCGAGAGGTGGAGGACATGCCCATGCCCTGGTCGGAGGCCGGGGCGTGACACCCCCACCCCGTGACGATGTGCTGGAGATGCTCCACCGACGCAGGCAGGCGGTGAGCGTCACCATCGCCATGCTCCTGATCTTCCTTGCGGTGGCCAGCCTCATCGACCTCTGGGGTGCCACTGCATGGCTCTGGCTCGCCTACCTCGCCGCCCTGGTGGGCTGGGGCGTGGTGGACATCCGCTTTGAGCGCCAGATCAGGCGGGTGCGTCGGCGGACCAGGGAGATCACCCGCGAGTCATCGGGCCGCTGACGGCCCGCAGATCCTCAAGCCCTCAAGGAGGGAACCATGTTCACCTGGATCGACTACCGCCTCGCCATCACCGTCGATCGCCTGGTCGCCGGGGTGCCCGCCAAGGAGAAGATGCTGGATATCTGGCTGGAGACCAGGGCCGCCCGGATGAAGGCGCCCGCCGAGATGCCGGCGGAGCTTGCCTCGGTGCCGCTCACGCCCTCAGCGGCGCGGGAGGAGCACAGCGCCACCGCCGCCCAACTCGACGTGGCCGAGGTTCACGGGGTCGTCTTCTACCGCCTCCCCGATGGCACCCCTTGTTATGAGGGGCGGTGCCTCAAGGGGGCGCTCAAAGAGGCGGCCAACATCCTGAAGGACGCCGTCCGGGTCAAGGCGTTCCGGTCCAAGGTGGCGGAGCGCGTCTTCGTGCTGGAGAAGGTGGTGCCGATCACGGTGCCGATCCAGGTGGACGATAGGCCGCTCACCGTGATGACCATGCAGGGTCCCCGGACCTCGATCAAGCGCTTCGAGTACGCCGACAGCGTGCCGCTCAGCTTCACCATCCGGGTCCTGGACGATGGCGTCAACAAGGTGGGGACCGAGGAGCAGCTCCGCGAGATGCTGGAGTACATGCGCTTCAACGGGATCGGCAGCGACCGCAGCCAGGGCTCGGGCACCTTCACCATCGACAGCTTCGGGCCGGTCTGACTATCCGTACCCGACCACTCCGACACTCCCTTCCGTGTCCGCCCAACCCGGACCCTGCCGACCAACCCGTCCGACCCGCACCGACAAGCCAGTCCATACCGACAATCCGCCCCAGCCCATACCGACAACCCACCCCGCGCCCAGCCGTCCCGACGACCCCACCCTCCCCTTGCCGATCCGCCGTGTCAGATCGCACCCTCCCGCACCGAGCATCCCGACGAGCCTACCCCGGCCCCGCCGACGATCCAATCCCTGCCTGCGGACGATCCGGTGCTCGCCTGTCCCTTCCGCTCCGACTATCCAGTCCCCACCCCACCCCACCGAACCCCGAGCCGTCCCGACAACCCGTCCCCGCCCCAGCCCAGCCGACATACCAGACCTACCCATTCCGACGATCCGTCCCCGCTCCATCCTCTCCGACGATCCAATCCATACCACTCCGCGCCACCGTGACCGTCCCTTCCTGTCCTCCCCGACAACCCAGTCCATACCGACAGCGACGATCCTGACCTCGCCGACAAGCCATGCCACCCCGGACCGACGAACCGGACCGAACCACGCCACTCCGTGATCTCCCCGCCGCCCAGAATGGGCTGGTAGCGTGCGGGGCATGGATCGCATGGAATGGGGCGCCCTCATCGCGACGGGGCTCCTGGCGGCCGTCCTGGTGCCCGCAGCGGCCATCAGCGGAGGTGGGGGAGGATCGGTCCCGCCGCCCGCGCCCCCCACGCCCCCCATCGGCCCCACGGGCACGGAGACCTACTCCTGCAACGAGATCTGCTGCGGCCCGGGCGGGGCGGGGATCGGCCCCGCCGGCTGTGCGTTCAGCGTGAACGCCGATGGGGTGTGCACCTGCGGCTGAAGAGGGGGGGTCAGCCGCTGAGCAGATCCCCGAGGCGCATCGCCTGGCCCATGTCCCCCGAGATCCTGATCCGGCCGCTGAAGTACCCCTTGACGGCGTCCAGGCGTCCCTCGAGGAGATCCTCGGCATCGGTGACGCTCAGCCGGATGGTGCAGTCGACGGGGAGCGGCCCCTGCCTCTCGCTGGCCATGGCCAGGCCGTTGCCGACGGCCACATAGAGATCCCCGCCGCCCTCGCCGGAGAGACGGAAGCGCAGTGAGGCGAGGCGCTGCGCCTGGGCTCGGGGGGCGCGGGCCAGGCGGGCGTCCAAGCGGGTCACGATCTCGTCCAGGGTGAGCGGGCTCACCCGGCGCTCGCCTCGAGGACGCGCCCGTCGTCGCCCAGCCGGGCGGCGAAGGCGGCCAGGGCGCGGCGGTGCCGCGGGCAGAGGTCGGGGGCCTTGAACGCGGAGTCCTCGGGGTCGGGCTTCTCCTGCAGGCCGAGCTCCAGGAGCTGGCGCAGGGAGACGGGGTCGGGGGCCTGGCACGCCTCGCACCGGGGCTTCATCGACCGTATCGTACCCGGCTGCGTGCAGGGACGGCCACCCTCAGCCGGGCGGATCCGGCAGCTGGGCCACCGAAACCATGATCTGGTGGCGCTCAGCCGGCATGCTGGTCGGCTCGGCGGGCTCGACGCTCGTGCCCGAGAGGCCGACCGAGTGGCGGGTGCCGAAGAGGCCGGTGCCGATCAGGGCCAGTGCCCCCTGGATGGCCTCGGTCACGTGGCCCTCCGTCACCTCGCCCGGGGCTAGCCCGTGGTTGCGCTTGAGGTTCTCCCAGGTGCTCCGGAGGCTCTGGTCGATGGGTTCCCCGGGCTTGGTGCTGGCGCCGAAGGCCCACCTCATGCCGGTTTCTCCTCCGCCGCCTCCACAGCGGGCTCCTCAGCGACGGCGGACTCCAGCTGGGCGCGGAGCTCGGCGATGGTCGCCTCGGCGATCATCAGCCGCATCCGGAGCTGCTCGATCTGCGCCTCGAGGTCGGCCCGCTCACTGAGATGCTGGAGATGGTCGCGGGCGATCTGGAGGCCTAAGCCCGGCGGGATGGTGATGCCTGCCGACGCGGCCGGCGGCGGCGGGGCCTCGTCGGGCACGGTGACCAGCGGGATCCGCTCAATGGCCTTGACGCCCGGGTGCCTCGCCTCGACGTAGTCGTCTTCAGCCATATCTCACGCCTGAGTGTACTGCACCGATCCGCAGGCGAACCACGTGGGGGGGCCGCCTGCGCTAGTGTCCAACTCTATGTCCAGGCCCTCGCCCGCGGGCAGCGCGAGGCCCAGCGGGAAGGACTTTGTGATCGGCACGGTGGACGAGCCGGCGATAAGGCTGGCCAGGTAGAGCTGGACCGCGGCCACGAGCACGCTGGTCGCGGAGCTCCGCAGGACGGCGAGGTAATAGCCGGCGTTGTTCGAGGCGGCCCCCAGTGTCAGGTCCACGCTCCACACCGTGATGACCTCGGTGGCGATGGCGGGCACCGGGTTAAAGACGGTATTGGCGGTCACGGTGTGGGTCAGGTTGGCCGACTGCATCAGCAGCCCCACCGGCTGGGCCACCACCGGCTGCGTAAAGACCGGCTGCTGAGGGCTATCGCCAACGTCCACCGTGGCGTTGCCCAGCACCGCCACGACGGTGACGCCCCCGCCCGCAAGCCGACTGGTGAAGGCTACCTGGACCACCCCCGGCTCGGTCACCTGGTCTATGGGCAGGACGATCACGTCCTGTTGGGGGGCCACGTTGTTCAGGTACTCGAGTCCGGTAGTTATCCCCAGCACGTAGAGGCCGCTGATCACGCGGCCGCTGCCGTACCCGCCCCAGAAGGTGATCTTTACCGCCTGCGTGCCCGGCGGCAGGACGCAGTTGACCGCGTTGCTGCCCACACTGAGCGGGGTGATCTGGCCCACCCGTACCGGCGGCAGGTAGGTGCCCACGTTGGTCGCTCCGCCCTGGCCGCCGACGATGGTGATGTTGCCGGAGCCGATGTCCACTGAGCCGCTGGCGATGGTCACCGATCCCGAGATCGTGCCGATGTTGACCGTGCCGCTGGAGATCGCCACCGTGCCGCCGACCACGACCGTGCCGGCGGGGACGTTCTCCACCTGGACCACCTGGCCGGCGGCGATGGAGATGGAGCCGGAGATCGTCCCGACGTTGATCGTGCCGGAGCTGATCGCCACCGTGCCGCCGACCACGACCGTGCCGGCGGGGACGTTCTCCACCTGGACCACCTGGCCGGCGGCGATGGAGATGGACCCGGCGACGGTGCCGACGTCCACCGTGCCTGAGGAGATCGCCACCGTGCCCGAGACGGTCACCGGGCCGCTGATGGTGGCGTTGACCACCGCGCCCGTGATCGAGGTGTAGCCGGTGATCGGGCCGTTGGCGGGGACGGCCTCGCCCTGGTCGTAGAAGGTGACCAGGAGGCTCGCCGGCGCCCCGCTGGGGCTGGTGATGACCGGCTCCGCGCTGACCGTGACCCCCACGCTGTTCGACCAGGGAACGCTCTGCTGGGTGTAGGGGGGGATCCAGACCGTGCCGCCCTGGATCTGGGCCTGGAGGGCGTACGGCGACACATTCTGGAGCAGGACGGTGCAGGGCGGGGTCGGCACCTTGGGCGCGGGGACAGATGCGGTGCCCCCCGAGGTGAGCGCGAGGACGGGGCCGGCCAGGGACACCTCAGCCCCCCTGGCGGCGGCGGAGGAGCCCGATCAGCAGGATGAGGAGCGCGCCAGTGCCCAACCCCAGCGCCGCCGCCAACCCGGCTCCCGCGCCGCCGGAGGTCAGCTGGGCCGCCGATGGCGAGATTTGGGCCGCGTCCCTGGCGATGGCGGCGACGTACTGGGCCTGGAACTGGGCGAGGGTGAGGCAGCCGGGCAGGGTCGGGGCGTTGACCAGGGCCTGGAGCTCAGCGCTCAGCGCCCGCGCCCGATCCGCCTGGGCGGTGTCCCCCGCCGCCTCGAGGTTGGCCCCGGCGTCACCCAGGGCCTCGCTCGCGGCCGCGAGCAGCTCCATGCAGTCGCCCTCGTCCGAGGCCGACCGGGCCTGGCTGAGCAGGCTGTCAGCGACCGCGAGCGAGGCGGTGGCATCGGCCGCCATCGCTCACATCAGGACCCTGGGGTCGCAGGCCGAGTATTCGACCACTCGCACGTCGATGGGGAAGCTGCCGCCGGTGGGGGCCACGATCCACACCGGCCCCACGTACCACCAGGGGAGCCAGGTCCCCTCGGCGTTGTCGCTCACCGGGATGCCCGGCATCCGGGTGGAGTCGGCCGTGGCGGTGGAGCGCACGATGTCGGCGAAGCCGTAATAGACCTTGGCGCTGGCGGTGACCACGAAGAGGCCCAGAGCCACCCGCTTGAGGTTGCGGAAGGCGACCTGGCGGGGCGTCCGCTCGGTGAGCGTGGCGGCTCGTGTCTCGCTGCCCGTGTCGTCGCTGATGGCGAAGGCGTGGCGGAGCAGGGCGACCACGTCGGCCGGCAGGCCCAACCCCGCACCGGGCGCGGAGGCCGCAGGCGCGGGGACGCCCAGTTCGCCCAACCGCCGGGCGGCGGCGGCGGGGAAGGGTGGGCGCGCCCCCGGGGGCGAGACCGTCATGGCCTCACGGTCACTGGCCGCGGGCGGCGGAGCCGGCCAGGGCCTGGACGGGGACGGGGATGATGTCGTCCTGGGACACCCCATCGGGGATGCTGATGTTCACCCCCCCGACGATGGCGCTCCGGCCCTGGGTGCTGCCCGCCCGCCTGCGCAGGATGTAGTCGTACCCCTGCACCTCAAGGGCGACGGCGATCCCCGCCGGGGTGGCCGAGGCGCCGTTCCACTGGAGCCGGAACTGGGGAATGATGTCGTACTGCCAGAACATCTCGGTGGTCTCGGCGAAGAGGAAGCCATCGTCCACCGGGAAGGCCGCCGGCAGGCTCATGTTGGCGTCCTGGACGGGCGCAGAGATGGCGTCGGCGGGATCTGGGACCTGGTACCGCGCATTGAGCGGCGCCGTGGTCTGGGTGGTGCCCCAGTACAGGCTGGAGCCGGGGAGGTAGGCGACGAGGTCGAAGTTGTCAATCTTAGCCCCGCTGCCCGCCGCCGTGTCGATCAGGCGGAGCTTGAAGCGCGCCTGGACCATCTCGTTGACCTGGAGTTGGAAGGCGTCGGGGGCGATCAGCCCCGTCTGCTGTCCCGCCCCCAGGCTCAGGATGCTGGCCTTGGGATCGGCCTTGTACGGCGGGTACGGCGAGGAGACCGCCCAGATGACGGTGAGCCCCCCCGGCGACTCGCCCAGGGAGTTCAGCCCCCGAGCCTGGACCACGTCGTACACGGGCAGGCCGTCCCAGGTGGTCCCGTCCACCAGGATGCAGAGGTCACCCGGCTCCAGGGTGTTCCACCCTCCGCGGAAGAATCGCTCACGTCCAGTCGATCGCATCGACGCTACCTCATGATCCCGGTTGACGAGTTCCGCCAGCGCCCCGCCCGGTCAGGAGGGCGGGGGCTGGCTGGCGAACTCAGCGGATAGGGCTGCTGCCTTGTGCTCAGCCGGCCGCCTGGCTGGCGGGCTGGCCCGGCGCCACCGCCGGCTGGTTGACCACCGTGATCGGAGGCTCGGCGATGACCCCGACCAGCGCGTAGGTCTCGGCGTTGGCCGCCGCGAGCGTGTTGCTGGTCACGTAGGTGATCGTCGGCTTCGCGTTCGCGATGAAGTAGATGGGGTCGAAGTACCCCATCCGGCCCCGGTTGGTCGTGAACGCCCCCTCGGCGTACAGCGGGTCCAGCCGGATCTTGGCGAAGACCTGGGAGCCGGTCCCGATCCAGATCTCCTGGATCGACGGCAGGGCGGTCGCCGATGGGTACAGCACGCCGTACCCGAAGAGCACCCAGGCGGTCGCCTGGGGGACACGGGCCACAGCGGTGTCCACGGTCGGGGTGTTGGCGATGACCGCCACCCCGTTGCCGAAGACGGCCGCCTGGCTTCCGTACCAGTCGGTGGGGGTCAGCGGGCGCGTGGTCAGGTCCGCGTTGGAGGCGCCGCGCGCTGAGCTCTGGGCCACCGAGCAGGCCATGTCCCGGAGCAGCTTCAACTGGCCCGGGTTCAAGCTGGCCTCGGGGGTGATCGCGATCAGGGTCATCTCGGATGTCCTCTAGCCCCGTTGCCGGTGAGTGCCTCTGAGATCACCGGGCGTGGGCGGTGTCGGATGGAGAAGGCGATGGCCCTGCTCAGAGGAGGCCGGGCTGGCTGACCTGGAGGAATGGACGCGCGGCCGCCGGAGCCGCCAGCCCCGCCGCCCGCTCGTGACCACGGTGACCCGCGACCCGGCCGCTGGCGGGCGTCGACGGGGTGATGTACCCCGCGTTGCCGCGCTGGCCGATGGCGGTGGTGATGACCTCGGCGACGACCAGGGCGCCACCGCCCATGAGCGACTCCGAGACGTCCGAGTGCGGCCACTCGGCGATCTGGGCGACCAGGCCGACGAGCAGCGCGCCGATGCCGACATCCAGGCCGGAGTTCTCAATGAACGAGAGCGGCGGAGTCGGCGTGCCCGTGGTGTTGGCAGGGTTGCGCTGCCAGCGGTCGGTGTCCCAGGACCGGGAGAGGCCCGTGCCGACGCCGAGCACGGCCTCGGTGCCGAGGACGGCGAATGGGAAGCGGTACACGGCCCCACGACCTCCAGATGGCGATGGCTGACATGTCGCCATGCTCTGGGAGCCGCCTCCCCGGGGGCCTCACGCTTTGGGACGGGCTTGGCCGAGACCGGATGCGCGCTCCCAAAGCGTGACGCCTGGATCGTAGCCGAGGGCGGAAATCTTGTGGGAGATCGCCCGCATCTCCCCTCGGGGAGCCGGAGGAGGGCCGCCGACCCCCCTTGAGGGGGAAGCGCTCAGAGCAGCCCCGGCGCCGACCGCATGTCGCCGCCCGGGTAGGGGATGTTCTCGACCACGGGCACCGGGGGCGGCTTCACGGCCCCGCAGGCGGTGCAGCCGGCGGCCACGGCACCCTTGGGCCGCGTCACCCGCACCCCCCGGCCCCTTGCCGGGGTGATGTCGGCGGCCAGCAGGGTTCCCGCGTTGCGCTGGGCGATGGCGGGGATCACCTGGCCGGAGAGCCGGTTGGCCGCCACCGTGATGAGCCCGTAGCTGAGGTCGTCGTCCCACTCCAGGCCGAGACCCAGCGCGCCGACGACCAGCTCTGCCAGGCGGAAGACGCCCGGGGCCTGCGCGAAGTGGGGCGCGACCCACTCCACCACGGCACCGTCGGCCAGGCCGGTGCCCACGCCGAGCAGCGGCGGGACGAAGTCAAGCTTTCGCATGGCCCCGATTACATCACGGCGCCGGAGCTCTGCGGGAGATCGGCAGCCGGATCATCCCGGCATCCAGGCGCCGACCCAGCAGGGTCGGGATCCACACCCTGGCCGCCTGGCGGACCAGGAAGTGCGCCTCGAGGGCGATCACCCCCAGCATCACGCCCGTGCCGAGGATGGCGAGGTCGCGACGGCAGGGCATCAGGCCGCCCGGCCCCCGCCCAGACCGCGCCGGCGGGACGGGGTGAGCGGCGCCTCGGTCCTGGGCGCGGCCTGGGGGGCGCGCTTGGTCACCTGGCCGAACCCGCCCCGGCCCGTGGTGCCGCCGCCCTCGGCGGTCACCCGCTGCTCCAGGCCGACGCCGCCCTGGCTACTGGCGGTGAAGCCGCCGGAGGCCCCGAAGGTGGGCGGGGCGGGGACGCCGATGGACTCGACCGGCGGCGGCGCCACGTCGTACCCCTCGTGCTTGGCGACCTTGGTCTCCACGATCCACCAGCCCACCCCGAGCGCCCCCACCGCCCCGGCGGCGAGCAGCCACCACTTGGTCGCCGTGGAGATGGGGCCGCTGGCGGCGGCGCTGCCGAAGCCCGAGAGCACCGACTCGATGCGCTGCTGCACGGTGGGGTCGAGCACGGCAATGGCGAAGAGGATGAGGAGGATCGCTCCGATCGGCATCAGGGTCCAGCTCCTGCGTTGGGTCCGGGGAGATAGATGGTGATGTACCAGAAGACGATCCAGCCGGTGCCGAGGATGGTCTGGTCCTGCTCCCAGATCTCCATCTCGTTGACGGCGGTGGCCACCCCCTGCGAGATCATCTGCTCCGCCACCTGCTGCGGCTGGGGGGGCTGGCCGATGGACGAGCCGAAGATCTGCCACACCTTGATCCCGAGGCGGTCGGCGTACGCCTTCGCCGTGGGTGGCCCCTTGCCCAGGAGCTGGCTGAAGACGAGGCCAAAGCCCTGGCCCGACGGTGGACGCAGCGATGCCGCCTTGCCGATGTTGAAGAGGGTCGCCACGACCGCCAGGGTACCGCCTCCGGGTGGTGCCCTTGGGAGATCGGAGGTGGTTGGTCCGTGCCCCAGGAGTCGAACCTGGACAGCTCGCGCGGCAGGGTTACGGCCTGCTGGCCTCGCCGTTGGCCGGGACACGGACGGAAGGGGGCCGAAGGGCGACCGCGCAGTCATCCAGACCCGGGGTCACCCTCCCTGTTCAGGCCCCCGCGCTGAAGTGTACTGGCCGGGCGGGACAGAGCACCCGGTGCCGCCACCGGCTACACCGACCGGCCAGCCCGTCCACCGTACCACTGGCAATCCACCGGCAACCCACTGGCAAGGTGGCGGGCGAACGGAGGCCGATGTGGCGCTCCTCCGTCGCAGCGTTCAGCCCTCTGCCCGCACCGCGCTTGCGGCCACCCTGCTGCAGGGCCACGGTGCCTCGGGAGCCCCTGAACCGGCTACTGGCTCCATCCCCTTGCGCCGACATCCACACCACGGCTTACCCGGTGGGCCTTGCGCCAGGCGGCCAGGCGGTAGTGGCGGGTGCTCTCGGGGAGGCTCCGCCACCACCAGACCACCTCCGAGAGGGCCACGGCGCAGCCCTCGCAGGTGGTGACCGAGAGCGGGATCCCCGGGGGGATGGGGTCGCCGCAGAGGGCGCAGGGTCGCTCCGCGAGCTCTTGGAAGGCGGGTCGGCGGGTCCTGCCCCGCGACACCCAGATCCCGGCCAGGATGAGCAGGAGGCCCCCCACCACGATCCAGACGGCGTCGCCCGCCGTCATCGGTGGAAGTCCCGGCCGGGCAGGAGGATGCCGTCCTGGCGAGCCTCGGCGGCGACGTGGACGAGGGGGATCTCGGTGTCCTTCTGGACATCGCCGCCCAGCAGCCGGGTGGTGGTGATGACCGTCTCGGGGTCGGGATGGCCGCGGTGGATGCCGAGAAAGCGCAGCGCCTCGGGCGGCCAGCGCTCCAGGATCGAGCGCTCGAAGCTGACCATGCCGAAGTCGGCGCGCTCGCTCCCCAGTTCCACGCCCGTGACCACGGCCACCTCGTGGCGGGCGTGGCGGACGACGGCGTCGGGGTGGCCGGCGACGGACGGGTGCCAGAGGATCAGCCGCCGCCAGCCGGGGATGTTGAGGAAGCCTCGGATGGCGTGGGCCACCCCGGCGCCGGTCCCGGACGGGTCCATGGCGACCGCCTTGTGCCAGCCCCCGGGGGGCACCTGGACGTTGATGAGCGCTCCCACGAACCTGCTGGGCATCAGCTCACCGTCGGTGGCGATGAGGCAGCCCACCTTCGGCCCGCAGCCGTGGCTGGGCATGGGCGGCCGCCCGTCGTCGCGGAGGTGGCGGAGCGGCGGGCCGTGGACGTGCTGGGTCTCCCGGGGGACGGCGGGGTCGGGGGTGAAGCCGCTGGCGCCGAGCGTGGAGGCCTCCACGCCGGGCAGCACCAGCTGCTGGAGCCAGGCGTCGATCCGGCAGTTGTGGGAGAGGAAGCCCTCGGCGAGATAGGTGCCAGAGCTGGTCTGCATCTGGACCACGTCCTGCTCGCCAGCGGGCTCCACCGCCACCACGCGCAGCCGCTCATGGGCCTCCAGCCAGCCGAGCGCCTGGATGTCCAGCTTCGCGATGAGCCGCTCCGGTCTCACGGCGGCGAGGAAGCGCAGCCGCTCAGCGATGCCGCCGTTGATCCTGGCCACCTGCACCCGCCGACCGAGGCGTGGGCCAGCCCCGCTCGGGGCCACATGCACCCGGAAGTTGAGGCGGGTCATGGTCGCCACCGCCGCATCCAGGGTGGGGCCGGGAAGTTGGGAGAAGCTCAGATCCTGACCGCTGCGGGTCATGGAGCCCTCGCCATCGAACAGACCGGCGAGATAGCCCGCATCCCGGGTCTCAAGCGGCGCCGTGGGGGTGAGGTACCGGTACAGAAGATCCCGCCCCGGCACCAGGTCGCGAGCCGCCCGCCACCGCACCCGGAGCCAGCGCATCTCGCCCCGGGTCTGGGGACGGCTCCCCAGGAAGCGGTGATCCTCGGTCGCCCGCAGCTCGGTGCCGTCCTCCAGGACGATGCGCAGCACCTTCGCTCGGGTGGTGGCGACCGCCTCCACGGTGGAGGGTACGTAGCGCCGGTACGGGCGGGCCGGGGCGTGGCTGCGCTCCTCCTCGCCAGCGATGAGTTGGTCGCCCACCCTCACCTCCCCCAGAGGACGCCAGCGCACATCTGCGGTCAGCACCCGCGCGTCGGGGGTGAGGCACCAGTGCCGGGGCTGGTGCTCGCCGTCCCAGATCTGGCCAGCGAGCTCCATGGCATCGGGGTGGCGGGCGATCAGTGCCTGGCTGAACTTGACGCAGCCCAGCCCGGGATGGCCCTCCGCCTGGCCCAGGTAGGCGACCTGGAAGGCACACCAGTCCTCGGGACAGGCGAGCAACTCATCCACAGAGCCCGGCTCGATCACCACGTCGTGCTCCACCAGCACGATCCCCGGGGTGGACGGCTGCCAGAGCCCCTCCATGAGCGCCGAGTAGTCGAAGATGGAGCCCGAGACATCGCAGCGCTCGAACGGGTGGCCGCTGGCATCCAGGCGGGCGGTGACCTCCTCGCTGAGGTGGGTGTAGGGCATCACGAAGCGCACGGCACAGCCTCCCTCTTGCGACGCTCCCGATCCCGCTGACACTGGCGGCAAATGCGCGTGCCGTGGGGCGGATGGTGATAGGTGTTGGCGGGGTCATAGGGGTGTCCGCGCCGACAATGGGTGATGGAGGCGACCCAGCGGCGGCGTCCCTCCCCGATCAGGCCGCGTCTCATGTTCTCGGCGCGACTGACGGCTTCGAGATGTGCCGGATTGACACAGGATCTGCGCCGACAGAGGTGATCCAACTCCCGGCCCGCAGGCAGGGCGCCATAGGCCAATTCATACGCAACCCGGTGGGCCCGCACCATCCCGGCCCCTCGTCTGCCCGCGTTGAGCTGGCCGTAACCCTTCGTGTCGAGAGACGCCGTCCAGAGCCAGCACGGCCCTAGTTCAGGCCGCAGCGACGGGAGCGGGCCGTCCCTACTGACCTTGAGCCAGAAACGCTCCTCCAGCGTCCTCACCCGCGTCATGCCAGGTCGTCGCCGGGGCCGTAGCTGAGGGGCGGGGCGGGGCGACGCAGCGGCACGGGGTCGTCTGTCCAGGGCTCCGCCATGACGGCCGCCCAGAGGGCCTGAAAGAGCGACTCGTCCGCGTCCATGGCGCGGTACCTGGCGATGTTCTCGCCGTGCAGGGGGGCCGTCTCACCGAGGTCGCTCACGGCGTCGCGGTGGACGCGCCGGCGCGCCTGGGCCTTCGTGCGCCAGGGCAGATGGCGCATCGCCACCGCGCGGTGGTCGACCCGGTCGCCCGCGCCCTCCACGCCGTGCTGGCCGATCCAGAGGTGGGTGTCGGGGGTGGGGCGGTAGCAGACCTTCTCCCACGGCCAGGGCAGGACATGGCGGTGCCGGAGGAGCGCGCCGGGGTCGTTGGGATCGGGGGTGTGCTCCCACACCGTCGCCATGCACACATCGGCGGCGAAACTCGGGGACAGCAGCTCGCGCAGCGGCCACCCGGTGGGCGAGTACCAGATCTCGTCGGCGTCGAAGGGCACGACCCAGTCCGCCCCGCGCTCCAGGGCGAGCCTCGCCAGGGTGTTCATGCGGCCCGCCTGGTCGAAGAGCGGCGAGGTGTCGGTGAGCACCAGGAGTTGCTCCGGGTAGATCCTCCTGAGCCCCTCCAGGATGCGCGGGGTTGCGTCCTGGCTCAGGTGATCCTCCACGATCACCAGATCCACCTCGGCCAGCAGGTGCTCGACGGTGGTGCCGATGATGTCCTGCTCATCGCGCACCGTGCCCACCGCGACGACGCTCATGGGCGGACCAGGAAGGCGAGCTGCCACGCAGCGCCGGGCACGGGGTTGGGCCACTCCGGCGGGCAGACGCTCGCCACCGGGACCTCCTCGGGCGTCCAGCCGTGGAGGCGGAGCAGGTAGTCGAGCACGCGGGCGCTGCAGGTCCAGGCGTGGCCCCCCGGCCCCTCGCCGTGGGCGATGATCGCCTCGAGGAGGTCCTGCGCCTGTCCCTGGCTGACGGCCCGGTCGATGTCGGGGCCGACCACCGCCAGGATGCCCCCGGGGGCCAGCACCCGCCGCCACTCGCCGAGCACCGCCCCCAGGCGGTCCAGCGGGATGTGCTCCAGGAGGTGGCCGGCGTAGAGGCGCTCCGCGCAGCCGTCCGCGAAGGGCAGGGCACCCACGTCGGCCACCACGTCGACGCGCTCCGGCTGGGGCAGGCTGTCGATGGCGATCCAGTCCTCCGGGGTCGGGTGCGTGCCTGAACCGAGGTTGAGCCTCACAGCCATGACCCGGCCCAGTGGTGGACGCCGAAGCACCAGGGGAGGAGCGAGAAGTCCTCGTCCCGGCGCTCCCGCTGGTCGATGTAGTACGGGTAGAAGGTCCCCGGGGGCAGGCAGATCCAGTCGGTGCGGTTCGGGTACACCTGGGTGGCCACCCCCGGTCCCGTCTCCCAGGGCCCGGCCCCCTGGTCCACGCGCTCGATGCAGAGCGCCATGGCCTCCTCGATCGCCGGGTGACCGGGCTCAGCGCCCAGCGCGGCGGTGCAGACGATGCTCGGGCTCTCCCAGGCGCTGAAGCCGCGCAGGGCGAGCAGCGGATCCAGCCGGCGCACCGGGGCCACGTCGTCGTCCAGGTAGATGCCGCCGTGGATGAGGAGCGCCTCGAGGCGGATGAGGTCGGCCCGCTGCACCCCCGCGCAGCTCTCCATGTGGGGCGAGGTGCGCGGGAACTCCGCCATGTTGGGCTGATCCGGCCAGGTGTGGAACTCCCAGCCCGGGTGCAACTCCTCCCACCCCCGCCACCAGCCCTCGATCTCCTCGCTCAACGGCGTCTGGGCCGGAATGACACGGTGGATTATGCGGGGGATGCTCATCGGCCCAGCCCGCCCGGCGCCAGGATGGCACACTGCCAGCCGATCCGGCTCACCACCGGCCAGTCGTCGGGCACCTCGGCGATGGGCACGGCGACCGCCCAGGGCACGGCCTCGCGGATGAGGCGGAGCAGGCGATCCTCGGTGCAGGCCCAGCGGTGCTCATCACCCTGCCAGCGGTGGGCGCCCCAGAGCGCCCCCAGAGCCGTCTCCGGGTCGAAGAGGAGCGCCCGGTCGCAGTCGGGGCCGACCACGCACAGCTGGCCCGCCACCGGGTTCAGCACCCGGGCCACCTCGCGCAGCATCGGCCCGACCTCGGGGAGCGGGAGGTGCTCCAGGAAGTGCCCGCAGTACACGCGCTCCGCGACCCCGGTCGCGAAGGGCAGCACCCGGCAGTCGGCGACCAGATCGGGGTGGCACTCCTCGGCGATGTCGATGTTGATCCAGGGGGGCGGCGCGGGCTGATCGCCGGAGCCGAGGTTGAGGCGCACGGCCACCCTCACCGGCGCGGCTCGAGCGCCCAGCAGCGCCCGCAGAGGCCCCCGTCCAGGCCCATCTCGGGCAGATCCAGCGCCCGGCCGCAGCGGGGGCAGCGCGCCGCCGGGTGGCCGCCCGTGCTCCAGTCCAGGCCCACGAAGGCCACCACGCCCACCAGCACGGCCAGGACGAGGAAGGTCACCCCCGCGCTCACTGCCCGGTCCAGCCCTCGTCCCCACCATCGACTGGCTCAGGTGGCGTGACGGGGGGCGGTGCGGGCGCCTGCCCGCCATCCACCACCTGGAGCGGTGCCTGGGGTGGCGCGGCGCGCGGGTGGAGGGTGGACGGCTGCCCACACTGGGTGCAGGTGACCTCGGTGTCCTGCAGGCGGTGGGGCTGGATCAGGCCGCAGGTGTCGCACTGCCAGCGGCCCATCGGCTCCCCATCCTCGCCGACCTCGGCGCTGGCGGCCTCGCCCCGGGGACCGAGGAGGCCCTTGACCCGGTCGCCCAGCAGCAGCGCCAGCGCCGGGACGGCGATCTGGTCGAGCTTGCCGAAGGCGCGGTCGAGCCGGTCCCGCTTGAGCTTGAACTCCTTGCGGACCTGCTCCTTCTCCCACTCCCGCTGCTCCCGCCGCTCGATCCGCTCCGCCCGCCGGTCCGCGACCTCCTCCTCGATGGAGAGCCAGCGCATGGCGTCCTCGCGGCTCATCGTCCGGACATCGGCCGCCCCCGCCGCCGCGCCCTCGCCCGCCGCCGGGGTCAGCCCGAAGACATCCAGGAGGGCGTCCTTGGCCTGCTTCATCTCGGTGGCGTTGGCCGTCAGCGCCTGGATCGGCGACACCTGGGCCGCCGTGCTGCGGCCGTTCAGCAGCTCCGCGAGGCGGCCGTCCAGCCGCTCCATGCCCGCCTGGATGGTCCGGACCTGGGCGGTCTGCTGGCTCTCCGTGAAGCCCTTGATCGTCTCGGTCAGGATGCGCCGATCCTCGCGGATCCCCTCCAGCACCTGGCCCAGCATCTGGGCGATGGCGTTGCTCTGGTGATCGTCGCCCCCGCCCTCCAGGCGATCCAGCGCCTTCAGCGCCCGGGCCTCGGCCACGCGCGCCTCGAGCTGGCGGAGGCGGCGGCGGGCGCTCCGCTCGGCAGCCTCCTCCTCGGCCTCATCCTCCCGGCGCCGCTCCTCGCGGATCTCCCGCTCCGACAGCTGGCGCTCATACCCGTTCGGGGCCACGGCGGGGGCGCCCGCCTGGGTGGCGTCCACCACCGGGAACAGCGGCCGGTCGCGCAGCCAGCGCAGGACCCTGGGCTCGCTCATATCGGCAGCCTCGCCCCGGGGGCCGCCACCTCAAGCGGCCGCCGCGCCATCATCCGGCGCGTCAGGCCCACCTCGTACCCGTACACGTTGCCCTCCTCATCCACCCCCGCCGCCTGGGCGATGAAGCCCGTCATCACCGCGTCGAAGACGCCGCCGTAGCTGACCTCGTCCAGGATCGGCAGCTCCTGGCCCGCCTTCATGATCGCGTTTATGAGGGAGAACGTCTCCGGCAGCACATAGCAGGTGATCCGCACCCGGGCGTCCTCGGCGACCGGCCAGGACTCGGTGTGGATCTTGCCCTGCACCCCGAGTGCGCCGCTCGGGTCGTGGTCGTCGTCGTCACGGCCCCGGGGCGACGAGCGGGTGACCGGCACCCGGGGGGGCGTCTCGTCCGCTGGGCGGGGCGGCGTCTCGCGCCGGGGGGGGGGCTCTGGCGGCTCGAGCGGCGGATCAGGTGCAGCGCCGCCCGAGCTCGCCTCGCCGGTCACCTGCTCCGGGAGGGTGCTGGGGATCCCCGGCGGCCGGCCCCGGATCATCGGCCCCCGCACCACCTCCACCTCGCCTCCCCTGCAGTTCTGCGTGTTGGTCTGGTGGCGGAGGATGCGGGCCGCGTAATCCTCCCGCCCGCAGCGGATGCAGCGCAGTTTCGTCCCCGGCGGGTAGCCAGCCATGCATCCGGGATGGTACGCCGCCAGGCACCGATCCGTCTCGGGGGCCGCCAGCCCGTGGTATGTTCGCCGCGTGCTGCGCCGCCATCGCCGCCACCTCCCCTGGCATCGGCGCCGCTGGAGGTTCCGCATCATGCTCGCTGGACGGATCGGACAGATCCTCACCCTGCAGGCCGCCGCCGACGACGCGGCCGGGCAGGACGACACCCTCGCCGTCATCACCTGGGAAGAGGTCGACGGCGCCGTCGATGCCGCCGGCAACAGCACTGGCGTCCTCGCCACCAGCGGGGTCCTGGGCAGCCTGGTCGGCTCCGGCACCTCCGCCACCGCCACCGCCATCGCGGCGGGCAGCGCCTTCGTCGCCGCCACCGCGACCGACCCGGACGGCAACGTCAAGCTCTCGCCCCCCTTCGCCCTCTCCGTGATCGCCAGCGGCGATGCCGCGACCGTCACCGTGACCGGCAGCTTCGCCGACGCCCCAGCCCCGGCCGTGGCCGTGGTCGAGGCTCCTCCCGAGGCCCCCGCCGCCGTGCTCGAGGCTCCTGCGGAGGCTCCCCCCACAGTCGAGCCCGCCCCCGAGGCCCTCACTGCCGAGGGCCTGCCCGCCTGATACCTGAAGGGAGGGCGGCCCCAACCGGGCCGCCCTCACCGGGGTCAGGCTGTGGGTGGCTCCGGTACGGTGTCGGCGGATCCGGCGGCCGTGCCCTGGATCGCGTGGAGGTGGCGCATGCCCGTCGACACATCGCTCAGGCTCTGGTCGAGCACGTCAAGGGCCATGGCCAGGCCGAGAGGCCAGGGATCGTGCTCCGGTTGCGCCTCCAGGTGCTGACGCAGGATTAGGGTGTCACGGCGCAGCGCCATGAGCCCATCAGAGCAGCCGACGCAGAGGATGTTGCCCGGCACGGGAGCGGCACGGTCGGGTGGCTGAGGTCCCCGGATGCGGTCGCCGATGGCCTGCCCGATCTGCATGCCGGCCGCCGTCAGCGTCCCCGATAGAAGGCCCAACGCCTCGGCTCGGGTCCAATGCTGGCGCTCCGGCTCCCCCTCCTGCGGCGGTGCGCTGGCGGGCTCCTCCGGTGGCGCAACCGGCTCCTCGGGCGCGGCACCAGCTCCGTCCTGACCCTGATCTCCGATGCTCATCGCTGTCCTCCCTTGCGGCGCTCGCGCGCCTCGATCCGCTGCCGGATGGTCTCGGCCCGCTGCTTGCGGTGGCCGTCCTCGCGCCGCCGCTGGCGGTCGCGCTCGCGCAGCTCGCGGTTAAGGTGAATTTTGTGCCGATAATATCGGCATGGAATTCACCCTTGACCTAGACGACGCGGATCAGGTCCTCGCTTTCACCGCACGTCCGCTCCGGCTGGTCCGGGACGCTTTTGCTGTGCGAGGTGGGCGGGGGCACGAAGCCCCCGCCCACAGTGCTCATCATCGGAGGATCAGCTCTGAGATGGGTTGATCCACCAGCCCGGCGCGCCGTCGTGCTGGTACAGCGCCACCATCCCGAGTGCCCGGTTCTGGACGCTGTACGTCCCCGGCGGCACCGTCGAGTTGGAGTTCCGGGAGGCGGCGGCGTCCTCGGAGTTGACGTAGCCCGGCTGCGCCCGCGTCACCGTGTAGGTGTTCGGGGCCGGGGCAGGCGCAGGCGGTGCGGGCACCGGGGCCGCGCCCCCCTGAGCCGGGTTGATCCACCAGCCCGGCGCGCCGTCGTGCTGGTACAGCGCCACCATCCCGAGTGCCCGGTTCTGGATGTCGTACGTCCCCGGCGGCACCGTCGAGTTGGAGTTCCGCTCCGCCGCCGCATCGGCGGAGGTGACGTAGCCCGGCTGGGCCTGGGTCACCGTGTAGGTGTCTGCGGGTGGAGGTGGGGCGGGGGCCGGAGGAGCGGGCACCGGGATGGGCGGCTGCCACGGGGTGTCGACCGCCGGCCAGGTGTCGGCGACGATGCTCTGGTCGTACGGCTGGCCGATGCCCGCGCCGTTGGTCCACTGCCAGGCCACGCAGCCCGCCGGCACCGTGGTCGGGACGGGGCTCCCCGGGGCCAGCCAGGCGGCCCGCCAGCGGCGCGTCGAGAAGTTGAAGCTGGTCACCCCCGCCGCGACGAGGGCGGCGCGCACCTGGGCGTCGATGGCGTCGTCCCAGTACCCCGAGAAGACATCGTTGCCGCGCCCGTGGGCCGCCACCACCTCGGCGGCGAAGGTCGCCGGGGTGTAGTCGCCGACATCGCCGACATCGGCCACCATGTAGCCCTTGGCGGAGCCCCCGGCCTTCACGGTGATGGTCACCACCCTGGCGTTGGCGAAGACGCGGCCGGGGTTGGTCGCCTCGGGGTGGTCGGGGTAGACCGCCACCAGGGTGCCCGCCTCATCGGGCAGATCGTTGGCGTTCAGGTCGTCGTACTGGGTGCGGGGCATGGAGATCTCCCTTCACTGCGGATGCGCGCCCATGCTACGCCCACCGGAGGCACCCCGCCGGGCCGGGCGGGGGCAGAGGCGGGGGAGTCGAACCCGGCCAGCCTCAGCCGATTCCGTAGCGGGTCCGGAGCTGGTAGGCGTGGCCGAAGTCGTACGAGAGATCCCAGGCCCGGTACACGACCGCGTACGCCTCGCCGATCTGGTCGGGGCTGAGATCGTCGCCCTGAAGCGCCTCCTGGGAGGCGGCGATCAGCCGGTCGATGGTCCGCACCTGGCCCTGGCGGTCGGGCATCAGCGCCCCCGCCTGGGCGAGCCAGGTCCGGGCCACCTCGAGGCGCGTCCTGGTCTCTGGGATGCGGCCGCCCAGCCCGAGCGGGATCTTGTGCTGCATGTGGGCACGCTGGCGCAGCCCGTCCAGGGCCGCCATGCTGCGGGCGAGCTCGCCCTCCAGCTGACAGGTCGGTCCGCCGCAACCGGGAGCGCTCTCCTCGCTGAGCCGGCCCGAGGCCCGCAGCCGGGTCTCCATCTCGGTCTCGGAGATGGTCACCCCATAGGCGATCTCGAACCGGACGCCCTGGTGGTCGGGGTCGTCGTAGATGAGGTGGCCGTACTCGTGATAGGCGACCATCACCGGGTCCTCGCCCACCTCGTCCACCGGGCCGCCGTACACCTGGCAGTGGTGGACGGGGTCGTTGGGGCTCCCCACCCGGGTGTAGAGACCGAGCAGGCGGTCGCCCGGGCCCACCGGCGTCCCCGCCCGCTGGAGCGCCTCAAGGTCGGCCCGCGAGGGCTGGGCCATCACGTCCAGCGGGCAGGCGTCCATGAGCGCCTGGGCCTTGGTGGGCACCCGCCAGTACATCCCGGTGGGGCCGAAGAGCCCCTCCTCGATCACGCCCGCCATGGCCACCTGCTGGGAATAGCCGAACCTGCTCACGGCCGGATCATCCCATCCCACGGGTGGGGCCGGGGAGTTCCCCCGTTACCGTCGCCAGGCGATGGTGCGATCCAGATCGCGCCTGTCGATCATCCTGGCCACGAAGAGGGTACCGACGCATCGGTCAATGATGGTGCGCGTGCAGGGGCACGGGGCGGCGGCGGGCCACGCCCGCCCGGGCGGCGCGGCGGAGCAGCGACCGGCTGATCGTCCCGCCCAGCTGCCGGCGCGCCTTGAGCAGCTCCCCGGAGAGCCGGGCCGTCTCCCGCCTCAGATGGTCGGCGTGCGCCCGGATGCGGCGGCGCTCCTCGAGCAGCTCCTCATACCCCCGCTCCGACTCCTCGCCGTACACGTCGCGCGCGGTGAAGCCGCCCTGGCGGGCGTGCTCCAGGCGGGCGAGCCGCGACCGGTGGCTCTTGGAGCCCTTGGCCTCGATCTGGGCGCTGGTCCAGTCCAGCGCCTGGCGGAGGGCCTCGCCCTCCTGCTCGATCCCGTAGAGGTCGCGCTCGATCTCCTCCACGTCCTCGTCGGTGTAGGGGAGGGGGACGAAGGCGCGCCGGGCCGCCTCCCGGATCCCGCGCAGCCGCTTGCCGACCGGACAGGGGTGGCTCCCTCCGCCGCCACACCCGCACCTGGAGGTGCGGAGCCGGGGATAGGAGACCACGCAGGCGAACCGGCCCCGGGGGTCGCGCGGCTGGCTCACGCCGCCCTCCCCCGCCGCCGCAGGTAAGCGTCGTGGCAGCGGAGGGCGTGGTCCAGGAAGCAGATCGGGCAGCGGCAGCCCCAGTTGCTGTACCCGTTCCGCCCATGGCGCGGATCGCCCGGGGGGAGGCCGCGCTGGCGGCGGCGTGCGTGCAGGACGCGGGCATGGGCGGCGGCGCCCACCATGCACGGCTTGCAGTGGCAGCCCCGGGCGTAGCGGGCCACGGTGCCATGCTCCGGCATCACCGCCCCCCGGATCTCGGGTGGCCCAGCCTCGCCGTGGAGGCGGATGCGATCCCCATGGACATGGCAGTACCCACTGCCGCCCCGGTACCAGCCACCCGGCCGAGTGCAGCCCTCCACCCGGCAGGCTCGCGCCTCGAGCGGCGGGTGCCAGCCGCGCCCCCGGAGGGGCAGGCCACGGATCCTCACGAGGTCGCGGCAGATCCCCTCCGAGACCCCGAAGAGCCGGTCGATCTGGCGCGTCGTCAGCCGCCCCTCCAGGTACACCGCCGCCATCGCGTCGCGCTCTGCGGCGGTCAGGTGGTAGGTGGGGCGCCCGCTCACCGCTTGCCGCCGTGGCGGTGGTGGTGGATGGCCGCCGCGTGGCGGCTCCGGTACCGCCCGGTGGTTCGCTCGCCCTTGCGGCGGGCGCGCTGGGGACGGTTGCGGGCGGGCTCCTCCTCGATGAAGCTCAACTCCAGGCCACCGATCCGCACCCGGTGGGGGGGCGGCGCGGCCGCGCCGCCGCCGCGAGAGGAGGTAGCCCGGTGAGAGGATGCCAGGGGGGCCGGCGGGATGCGGGAGAACTTCGCAGGATCCGGCACCCCCTGGCGCCGCTTGATACGGTACTCCGCCTCGCGCCCGTATGCCTCCCAGTTGACCGATGGGTCGCGGGGATTGAAGCCCTGGGCCTCGGCGATGCGCCGACCCAGGGTGGCGAGCTCAGCGGGCCGGGTGTCCGCTACCACCGCCCCCTACCGTCCCCGCCGCCGCCGGGTCGCCCATCCCTTCCTGGCCGCCGCCGACCTCTTGGCGTGGCTCTCGCCCTGGACGATGCGGCGCAGCGTCAGCGCGAGCCGCGCCCGCTTGCCCTTCGTGCCTGGCGCCTTGGCGGCGGCGCGGAGCTTGGCCACCGGGATCTTCTCGCTCTGGGGGACATGCAGCTGCCGGTGCAGGGCGCCCGGCTTGCCCTTCTTCAGGGCCTCCTGGATCCAGCGCGTGCGAGCCATGTCTTCAGCCTCCCGTGTTATCAGCCAAACCGGCCCATCCGATCGCGCCGCTGGGCCCGCGCCGCCACCCGGCGGCGCTCCAGTTCGCGGCGCTCCTCGGCGCTCAGATCCGCCTCGCCGAGGCGGGGGCGGGGGCGGCCGCGCCCCTCGTGGTACTTCACCCAGCGCCGCGCCGCCTCGCCCGCCTGGGCCTGCGTCCGCCTGGTCCCCGCCGCCCCCTGCGAGCGGTGGACGACCCGGCCCCCCCCGTCGCGGATCACCGCGATCACGGCCTCACCGTGGGTGACGTACTCGATCTGGTACCCCCGGTAGGCGGGCATCAGTGGCCTCCGAAGACGAAGGCGCGGGGATGGGCGATGGGGTGGCCCGCCCGCTCGGCGGCGTGCACCTGCTCCCAGCGCACATCGGTGCGGGTGCGGGCATGGCCAGCGGTGGTGATGATCCCGTGGCCGCCGCCCATCACCCGCCGGTACTCGGCGAGATCCTGGTGGTGGCGCCAGATCGCGTACTGCACCGCCTGGCGACGGATCGCCGGGGTCCAGCGCGGCTCCCTGGCCGCCGCCTTGTCAATGGCCGCCTCGATCTCCCGCGCCACCTCCTGATCGGGCGTGCCCACATGGACGCGGCCGAGGTGGAAGTCGATGGCCCGAGTTGGCACCAGGGGATCCACGCGCGGCTTCCGCTCCACCGCCATCGCTACCTCCCTCCGTGCGCGTGCGTGTGGACGGGCACCGCGCGGCGGCGCCAGTACGGCTGCGGGTTGAGACTGGTCGAGCCGTGCAGCACCCGCTCAACGTAGGCCTCGCGGTAGGGGTTGCTCGCCGGGATGGAGATGCCCTGGTGGTGCACATGCTCCCCGAAGATGCGGGAGAGTTCCTCCTGATCCGCCTTGCTCATGCCCCCGTACTGGTCAAGCCGGGATGGCGGGGCGGTCACCGTGATCCAACCCCAGGCCGTGCCCCGGCCGCCGCGCACGCTCCAGGTCTTGGTGCTGCGGCGGCGCAGCCCGGCGCGCAGGGCGGTGATCGCCTTGTTGCGGTCGTTCTCCCGCATCGCCATCGCTAGCGCCCTCCGTGCGCGTGGGTGTGGACGGGGGCGGTGCGGCGGCGAGCACGCCCACCCACCAGCCGGAGGTGGCGCGAGAAGTTGCCCTCGCCATGGATCTCGCGGTGCACGGGGCCGAGGAGTTCCCACATCGCCCCGAACTTGTGCTGCCAGCGCTCACCGTTGGCGAGCCGCACCACCTGGCCCGGCCCGGGCACCGAGGCGATCCGCTCCGAGGCCCGGCTCCTCGAGCGCCCCGGGGCCACCTTCAACTCCACCCAGTGGTTGCTGTGATAGTGGATCGTGTAGGTGTCCCCGCTGCGGACGATGCGCGGCCCGTGGCCGCCCCAGGAGAGCACCCTCGTGTACCACGCGTGCTCGGCGGGGATGTCCACGTCCTGGCCGATGAAGTAGTTCTCCAGGGTGTGGCTGCGCGCCGAGACGGCCCGATCCCACATCGTCCGAGCCTCGATGCTGTTGCGCTTGACCGTGACCAGCTCAGCCATCGCTACCGCCTCCGCTTGCTGAACCGGCCGTCACGGTGCCGGGGCTGCTGCCGGGCCTGGCGGGATCGCCGAGCGAGCTCTACCTGGAGCGCTGAGGGGCGGCGGCGGTAGTAGCCGGAGGGGCGGGCGTTCTTGCCGGCGGTCGTGATCGACACCGCCCCCGCCTTGTTCTGGGCTAGGTAGCCGGCCGCGATCAGCGACCGCACCGCCGCCGCCGCCGCCTGCGGCGAGATGTCCTTGCGGCGGAGTTCATCCTGGCGGTACCCGCTCTTGATCCCGCCATAGATGTTGAGCACCTTCCCCTCCACGTCGCTCAGCGGCGCCGCCGGGGCCGCGAGGCTGAGGCTCTGCAGCAGATCGGGGTGCGCGTAGATGGTGGCGAAGGTGCGCGGGTAGCCCTCCTCGCCCTTTATCAGCACCGTCCCCGGGGGCAGCGTCCGCTTCGTCGTGTCCAGATCCACCCGGTTCCGGGGGGTGAACATATTGGCCCCGCCCCACGACCCCATCATGGTCTCGTGGCGACCGGTCACCATGTCGACCAGGGTGGCGAAGCCGCGCTGGCCCGCCCCACCGCTCACCGTCAGCGAGACCTCGGTGGCAGGCACGACGCTGATGTCCCTGGCCCCGTACTTCACGCTGGCGAGCGCAGAGCGGATCGCTGGGCTGAGCCGCTTGACCTCAATCTGGGCCATCGCCGCTACCCCCCCCCGTGCGCGTGGGTGTGCAGCGGGGCGGCGCGCTTGCGAAGGTGCCCATAGGAACTCTTGCCGCTACGATGGGTGCGCCCGTGGCGAAGATCCGCCTCATGCTGCCAGCGGCGCACGGTGGCCCTCAGCTCGGGCGTGCTCTCCACCACGTCCGCCGTGTCACCCATCCGCCGCCAGGCCACGGCCTCGCGATACGCCTGTCCCGGCAAGCGGATGGGGCCAGTCCAGCCCTCGTGGCCGCTCGCAGTGACATGGTGGACGTAGAAGCTCACCGCTACCGCTCCCCGTGGGCGTGGTGGTGGATGGGGGCACGACGGCGACGGGCCGCGCCGGAGCGGACCGGGAGTGACCTCCGGCCCAGGAGATGCGTCTCCCTCATCTCCTCGCGCTTCCACCGCTGCGCGGCGGCCTCGGTGCTGAAGTCCTGAAACTCCACGGGCTTGCCCTGCTCATCGACCACCGTGCCGCGCCACTTGCCGTTGGCGAGATGAGTGATCCTCACCAGGGCGCTGCGGGTGCGCGAGCGTCCGACGGCTGCCCTGATCGCCTTGGCATCGGTGCGCGAGAAGCCGATCATCGGATCCGCCTGGGCCAGGATGGTCGAGTCGTAGGCGGGATCCCAGGTGATGACACTTGGGCTCCCTGGCGCCTGAGAGATGAGCGCGAAACCACGCTCCCACGGCCGGGGTGCCAGCATCATCAGCTGGCGCACGCTCCGGGGACTCCCCATCCGCGCCATCCGCCGCCCCATCGCTACCGCCCTCCGTGGGTGTGGCTGTGCAGCGGGGCGGCGCGACGGCGCGCCAGCCCAGAGGCGAGCAGTGCCCAGTGCGTCCTCCGGCTCCGTCCCTTGACGGCGACATTCACCTGGGTGCTCCCGGCCCACGAGATCTCGCGGCCGGTGTCCAGCGTGACCACCACGCGCCCGAGATCCCGACGCACGGCGATGACATCGCGCAGATCAGCGTGCCCGGATCCCGGGTGGTACACCTGGACCGCGTCTCCCACTCTCAGCCGCCTAGCGGGGCGCTGGACGAAACTCACCGCTGCCGCCTCCCATGGGTGTGGCTGTGCAGCGGGGCGGCGCGGCCCCGGGGGCGGCCCTTGGCGTGCTGCAGCGCATAGCGCTGGGCAAGCCCCAGGCTGCGGCCCGGAAATACTCAGCGATGCTCTGAGACATTGGCTACCGACCTCCGTGGCCGTGGGTGTGGATGGGGGCAGTACGGCGCCGACGGCGTCGGGCACGACCCTCTGGCAGGAGGCGCACCTCGAACTTCTTGCGGCCACCGGGTCGCATGTCCCCGCGCAGGAAGTACACCTCTGGACGCTTGTGCTCGCCCGTCATGTGCTCCTCCCATACCGCCTCCGCCCAGCGGCGGGCGGTACGGTCATCGGGCGCGTCCACGAGCACCATCAGCCCACCCGTGCCAGGTGGCCAGTCACGGGTGTGTCCCACCACGCCCATCATGTCCACATGCCTGGCGATCGGGTACTCGGCCATCGCTACCGCCTCCGATGCCGCGTCGCGGCCGGGTGCGAGTAGGGATGTGCGGGATGGCGGTGGTAACGCACCGCGCGGCGCCGAGCTGTCCCGCCCGCCGCCAACCGCCTCGCGGCCGCCTTGGCCGCCGCCCCCGAGGGCCACGAGTGGAACACGTCGCCCACCGGGCCGTCGATGGTATCCATGCCCCCGCTAGCATTGAGGCGCTTGACCCGGAAGATCCTGGCGCCCCCGCCGGGAGGCTGCTGCGACTCGGTGAAGTAGATGCCCCCAGGCCCGGTGTAGCCGACGGCCGGGAACCGGCTGCCGAAGAACCGGTTGCTCTGGCGGTCGAAGAAGTGGTGCTCCCGGCCCGCCGCGCGAGCACGCTGTAGGTAGAGATCGCGGATCTCATCCATCCCGATCTCATCTCGGGCCATGGCGGCACCCTCCCGGCGGCTGGCTTGCCACCGTACACCGCACCGTACACCTCTCCGGCCCGGGAGGACAAGGGGGTGGCGCGATTGCCACTTTCAGTGCATCGCGAAGTAGTCGCGATCCCGACGCGCGACCTCCTTGAGGGCGCGATTCCAGGCGCGGCGACAAGTCGCCGACTCCGGCTCTGGATCGGGCGGCGGGCTGGCGGCGGTCGGTGCCGGGTCAGGAGCGGGGGGCATGACGAACCAGGATCTCCCGCAACAGGGCGCTCATGGATCGACCGTCCCGCAGCGCCCGCCGCCGGTAGCGGCGGAGCAGGGGATCGGGGAGGCGGAGGGTCACTCTGGGCGTCTTGCCCGCACCGGAGAGCGAGCGCCGTCCCGCAAAGGCCGCCGGCCCGGGGACGGGCGTCCCGAAGTCGTCAGGTCCCATGGCCTCGAAGCGGTCGGCATAGACGGCCGCCTCGCTCTCGGTGATGCCGTCACGGCGGCGCGTGAGTGCCATCAGAGGTGCCTCGCGTAGAGACGGCGCCAGACCCGTCTCAACCTCATCGCGTGGACGATGGCGGATCCCTCACGGGTCTCCACCACGCCGACCTCGAGCGGCACGCCGCTGGCGTCGTGGCCGAGATGCATCCTCATCTCGCCTCGGGGAACGACGACCACGGTGTTGCGGTACGCCTCCAGCATCCGCCGCACCGAGATCCGGTGCCGATGCGCCGACTGAGCGATCCTCGGCTCCACATTGAACCGATTATGTCAGACGGCCGAGGGGATGTCACCCGGGGCTCTGGGGGGCCGGGGGTTGCCCACGGAGATAGGACCTTTGGACGGGATTCTGTCTCAGATCCCCCGGCCCCTCGGCCCCCGATCCTACGCCCTCCCGCCCCCTAGCACACCGGCTCCGGCGGGGGTAAGATGCCAAGCGCCCCCCGGAAGCCTCGTCCTCCCGGGGGGCGCTTTTCCCCACACATCGACCCCAAGGATGCCTTCTATGGAGCGATTGCCGGGTAGGGTACCACATCTGCACAGGTTGTCCACATCCTCCACAGGACGTGGGGGTCGGGCACCGGGCCGATGACCGCCTCGGCCACCGTCACCCGCTACACGCCGAGCAGGCCCTGCCCCATCTGCGGGGGCAACGACCGGCTCCGGCGGGGCAAGGGGGTGCGCTGCGCCGGGTACCTCACCGGTGACGGCCGGGTGGCCTTCTGCAGCCGCGAGGAGAAGGCGGGCTCGCTCCAGGTGGCGGGCGACAGTAACTGCTTCCCCCACCGCCTCGAGGGCCGCTGCGGCTGCGGGGTGAGCCACGGCGAGGCCCCGCCGCCGCCCCTGAGGAGGGCGCCGCGCGACACGAGGCCCTGGCGCCCCGTCGCCCATTACGACTACCACGACCGCGACGGCAATGTCCGCTACCAGGTGATCCGCCTGGAGCCCGATCCCAATCCCGATGGCGACAAGCGCTTCACCCAGCGCCGCCCCGACCCGCTCCATCCCGGCCGCTGGATCGAGGGGCCGGGGGCCATGGAGAGCGTCCAACTACTGCCGTACCGGCTCCCCGACCTCCTCAAGGATCCCAAGCGCCTCATCCTCATCGTGGAGGGCGAGAAGGCCGTCGACGCCCTCCGCCGGCGGGGCCTGCCCGCCACCACCTGCCCCATGGGCGCGGGCAAGTGGTGGGACGCGGGCGGCGACTGCCCCCGCACCGAGCTCACCTCCTGGATGCTCGCCGACGTGGCGGGCCGGGGCGACAACCGCCTCCCCGTCGTCATCGGTGACAACGATGACGCCGGCCGCCGGGGCGCCGAGGCCGCCTGCCGCGCCTTCGCCGCCACCGGGCTCGACCCCCAGATCCTGGAGCTGGTCGGTGTCAAGGAGCACGGCGGTGCCGACGACTGGATCGACCAGGATCCAACCCGCACCGCCCGCGACCTCATCGCCCAACTTCCCGGGCAGCGCTGGCTCGACCTCCATCCCACCGAGGCCCAGGGGCAGGAGCCAGAGGGCGGCGGAGGGAACGGGGGAAATGGCAATGGCCATCATCCCCAGAGCGACGGCCACGGCTCAGAGCCAGGCCAGGTGCTCCCCGAGTTCAGCGACACCCGCAATGCGGAGCGCTTTGCCAGCCGCCACGGCGCGGGCGCCCGGTACGACCATACCCGGGGGCTCTGGCGCCTCTACACCGGCACCCGCTGGCGGCTGGACGGCACGGAGCAGTGCATGACCCTCGCCAAGGAGACGGTCGCCCGCCTCCCCGAGGAGATCCCCGCCTGGTGCGACGACGCTAGGGCGCGCCACCGCCTCCACCGCGAGATCCTCGCCTGCGAGTCCACCATGCGCCTGCGCGCGCTGCTCGCCAACGCGCAGTCGCGCCTCCACTCGACCCACGAGACCTGGGATCCCGACCCCTGGCTGCTCAACTGCGAGAACGGCACCGTCGATCTCCGCACCGGCCAGCTGCACCCCCACAACCCCGACCAGATGCAGTCGCGGCTCGCCCCCTACCGCTTCGACCCCGACGCCCGCTGCCCGCAGTGGGACGCCTTCCTGGAGCGGGTGCTGGGCGGCGACCACGAGCTGATCGCCTTCGTCCAGCGCGCCGTCGGTGTCTCCATCATCGGCGAGATCCTGGAGCATGTGCTCTTCGTGCTGTACGGCACCGGGGCCAACGGCAAGTCCACCTTCCTCAACGTCCTGAGCTTCCTGCTGGGCGACTACGCCCGCGCCGCCGACCCCACCCTCCTCCTCGATCTCGGTCACCCCTCACACCCGACGAACGTCGCCGAGCTTCGCGGTGTGCGGATGACAGTGATAGCGGAGCCCGAGGGGAAGCTGAACGAGAGCCTCGTGAAGGTGCTGACGGGTGGCGACATCCGGTGGGCGCGGTTCATGTTCCGCGACGCCTTCACCTATGTGCCCTCGGACATCCCGTGGATGAGCACGAACCACAAGCCCCTCGTCACCGGCAACTCGGAGGGGATCTGGCGGCGGCTGCGCCTGATCCCGTTCACGGTGCTGATCCCGCCCGAGGAGCGCGACCCCAACCTCGCCCGCCGCCTCCTGCGCGAGGAGGCCCCGGGCATCCTGCGCTGGTGCGTCGACGGCTGCCTCGCATACCAGCGCCAGGGCCTGGGCCAGTCGCCAGCGGTGGAGCGGGCCACCCGCCAGTACCGCACCGAGATGGACTCGATGGCCGCCTTCCTGGAGCAGGAGACCATCCCATCGGCGGCCGATTCCGTCTCGGCCGCTGAGCTCTTCCACCGGTACAAGGACTGGTGCGAGGGCTCCGGCGAGCGGCCGACCTCGCAGCGCTTCCTCGGCCTCCGGCTCAGCGAGCGTGGGCTGACCTCCTTCCGATCCGCGCACAATGGCAACCGCACCCACTGGCGCGGCCTCCGGCTGCGGATGGTCGGCGAGCAGCTCGCCCTCGCACCCGGTGACGACTCCCTCCTCGCCGACTGCCAGGCCGTCTGCCGAGCGCTCTGGGCCGAGGGGAAGGAGGCCCGCGAACTCTGCTCGCTCATCCTCCAGACCCACGGCTGGGAGGCTGAGGGCCAGCCGTCCGAGTGGCTGGTGGCGCAGGATCGGGATGTCCTTGAGGCCATACTCCCCGAGGCGCAGACCTCGCTCGCGGAGATCCGGCAGCGGAAGGGACGGTAACGGGGCATCACGGAGGGACGGCGTGAGCGACAAGAGCGTGATCGAGTGGACGGATGCATCGTGGAACCCGGTCACCGGCTGTGCCGAGGTCTCCCCGGGCTGCGACCACTGCTACGCCAAGCGTTTCGCCGAGCGGTTCCGGGGCGTCCCCGGTCACCCCTACGAGCAGGGGTTCGACCTCACGCTCCGGCCCGAGCGGCTCGACCAGCCCCTTCGGTGGAGGCGGCCCCGCCGGATCTTCGTCAACTCGATGTCCGACCTCTTCCACGCCGACGTACCCCAGGCGTTCATCGCCCAGGTGTGGGACGTGATGGTCTGGGCGGACTGGCACACCTTCCAGGTGCTCACGAAGCGAGCCGAGCGGATGGAGCGCCTCATCAGCAGGGCCTGGGGAGACGAGTTGCTCCGGCGAAAGATCTACCGGAATGTCCTCGAAAGCCTAGAGCCGCCCGCGAACATCTGGCTTGGGGTGAGCGTCGAGAGCACCGCGTACTACTCCCGCATCCGCCACCTCCAGCGCACGCCAGCCGCAGTGCGGTTCCTGAGCCTGGAGCCGCTCCTGGGACCTCTGCCCCACCTCCCGCTGGAGGGGATCGGCTGGGTGATCGTGGGCGGCGAGAGCGGCCCCGGGGCGCGTCCGATGCATCCGCACTGGGTGCGTGACATCCGCGACCAGTGCCAGCGCGCGGGCGTCCCCTTCTTCTTCAAGCAATGGGGGGAGTGGCGCGCCATGGAGAGGTGGGGTGAGGGTGACCAGACAGGCCATCTCGGACCACCGACCGTGACGCTGCTCGACGGCTGTCTGCTCCGGCGCGTCGGCAAGCACGCCGCCGGCCGGGAGCTTGACGGCCGCACCTGGGATGAGTACCCGGTGCGGGCGGCGTGATGGCCGCACCGCGACCGCCACTCTTCCCGACCCAGCGCCCGGGCCGCGATCCGGACATCCTGGATGTCCTGGCCTGGTGGGTCAGCACGGCTCCCAAGGGCCAGGCCCGTGAAGAGCGGATGGAACTCTGCACGCGCTGCCTGGGCGCCTTGCTGGGGGGGTTGGTCGAGCGGATCAGCCCGGCCTCGATAGGGCTGGCGGGGACGGTGACGGGCACAGCCGCACCGCCCGTCGATGAGGGGGGCGGCCAGGCCGATCCAGCGCCGCCACCCATCCCTGACCTATCGGAGCGCCTGGCCGTCCTCGAGGCGTGCCGCCGCCATGAGCGCGCCTTCGCCGCCATCACCATCCAGGAGGAACTCGGCTGGCGAGGGGCCGACCGGTACGACGCCGTCCGGGCTCACCTCGATGCCCTCGCCGCCATCGGCCACCTCGAGGCCATGCCCCGCGGCCGGTTCCGTGCTCCGGCGCGGCGCGAGGTGATGAGCGAGGTGCTCCAGGCCCGCCACGGGATCCCCGCCGAGGACGCGGAGCGGATCGCCGGCGAACTCTCGGAGACCCGACCCGCGCTCCCAGAGACTCCAACCGCCACCGACGGCGGGCAGCCGTATCCTCCCCGGGGCCGCGACCCTGAGCTCGCCGCGAGCTTCCCCGACCTGGAGATGGAGGCGGCGCGCCGGCGGGCCACGACCCTCAGCAACGGCGCTATCCTCACCCGCGCCATGGTGCTCGACGCCTGCCGTCGCCTGGACGGTGGTTTCGCTGCCCGCGAGGTGGCCCACGCGCTGGGGGAGAGCGACATCACCCGCCTCTTCACCCACCTCTCCTCACTGGAGCGCGGCGGCGAGTTGGAGCGGGTGATGAGGGGCCGGTACCGCGTGCGCCGCTACCGGTGACCTCCCCCCTCCCTCCGGAGCGCCGGGCTGAACTCCACGTCCTGGTCGACCAACTGCTCGACCAGGAGCCGCTCTGGGAGGGAGCACTGCGCGCGATGATCGCGGTGGTCCGGTACGGCAACGGCCTGAGCCCTCTGCCACCACCGCTGCCCGCACCCACGCCAGAGCCCGATCCTGACCAACCGCTCACCTGGCGGCAGCGTGGGTTGGAGCCTGAGGCGGGCTTCATCGAGGAGGAGTGCCTGGTCGACGCCGAGGGCGATCTCAGCTCCGCCGAGGTCTTCCAGCGTTTCTGCTCCTGGTGGACAGTGAACGCCCTCGGCAAGCCCGGCCGGCAGCCCAGCCGCCGCCTCCTCGGCCTCCGCCTGAACGACTACGGCTTCGGCCAGTTCCGAGCTGCCAGAGACGGCAACCGGACCCACTGGCGTGGGATCGCCTGGCGCGATCCTGAGGCGTTTCTGCTCCAACATGGGTGAGAACCCCCACCTCGAGCCTCCGCCGCCCGGCCCGTAGGCGCGATCCGTGGCCTTCTCACGGGCCGCACGAGATCAGCGTTACAGCATTGACAGCGAGCCAGCCCTTTAATGGGCCTGGTCAAACGGCGGCCTCGTCTCCCCGTGCGTGCCTCTGCGCGGGGGCGCGCGTGAGCGCTTTAAATGCCTTTTTGACTGTACAAGGTGTCAGCCGAATACGACCTTTCGTGTTCGCATAGGCCAAGGTCCTATTCCCACTCCCTCCATCCGCGTCATTCTGCACCCCCCGTCACCACGTGACGGGCCATCCGTCACCACGTGACGGGCACGGACCCTGAACTCGCCGTCACCACATGACCGGCGGCCGTCACCACGTGACGCGCCATCCGTCACTAGGTGACCGAGACGGTCACCACATGACGGTGGCGGGTGGTAGAGTCCGCGCTCACATGGGACGGGAGAGGACGCTTGGCTAGAGCGGCTGGCGGCGAAGCCCAGAGCCGGATGCGACGCGACAGCGAGCGTCGGCGCCACCTCCTGGAGACAGCCCGCGCCCTCCAGATCGGGATCATCCGGGATCTCCTCGAGGAGGTGGGGGCGCATCGCCTCACGGTGGTCAGCGCCGCCGCGCTCCTCAAGGTCAACCACTCCGTCGTCTCGGGGATGATCGCCAGGGCGCGCCGCCGTGCCGAGAAGGAGGCTGAGGCGGCCCGGCTGGTCACGGAGGCGGATCTCGAGGCGGCGGAGCGTCGGCTAGGATCCTGAGAGCGAACTCGGCACGGGGCGGGAACGGTGATGCACAATGCGGGCCGTGGGACGGCCTGCACGCCATGACGAGTCGGCGGCGCGTCGCGACCTCAAACGGGCGGTGGACATCCTCCTGGACGCCAACCCCCAGCTGGAGGACGAGCTGTCCGAGTTCTGCGCCCAGCTGGAGCAGACGGGCGGGGCGGTGATCTCGGCCGTCGATGGGATCCATGGCGCCCTGGCGGCGCTGGGCCGTCTGCAGAGCCTCGCGGGGCGCGAGCGGTGACGGTGGCAGGCCAGCCGCTGGGTGTCTGCCGGGTGCCTCACTGCGGGCGGCCGGCGCTCCGGACGGGTGGCCAGTGCTCCTGGCACGCCCAGCGAAAGCAGGTGCTCGAGCCCGCCCAGGTGGAGCTGCTCTTCCCCGAGGAGGGGGAGCGCGAGCGGCGCCAGCGGCGGGCCATCCTGGCCGCCACCGACCGGCTGCTCAGCGCCTGCGAGCGGCTGGCCGACGAGAAGGGGCCGGAGGCCCTGGTGCCCCCCCGCCTGGTGGAGCTCTATGCCGCCATGGGCGGCTGCACGGTCTGGGGCGACGCCTGGCCCACCGCCGTCGACCTCCACGAGGCCCTGCTCGCCATCCAGGAGGGCCTGGTTCGCCGGCCCGTGCTGGGGGCGGCGCTAACACCCTCAGTCCGGGTGGAGATCCATCGGTGATATGGCACTGCGGGGCGTGCGGCGAGTACGTGGAGGGATACGACCACCCGATGGCCCTGATCCTCCGCCATCTCCTGGAGTGCCCGCGGACGCGGGTCGTGCGGCTCCGGCGCCACCACCGCCCCTTCCCGACGGCCCGCCGCCGCTGACCCACATCTGGCGCTGGCGCGCTCGGCTGCCAGAGCGCTTCGGCGAGCGCTGCCAGGTGGAGGCGCGCGGGGCTCGAGGCACCATCCTGGTGCGCTTCGCCGATGGCTTCGCGGTGACCACCTCCTGGCACGCGGTGCGCCGGGCCGGGCCTCCCGGCGCCTGATCTCCCTGCGGCGCCCGGGTGGCCCGTAGCATCGGGGCCATGGCGCTGACGCTCGCCCAGTTCATGGCCCAGTATTCGGGGCAGACGGTCGATGACTGCGGCGGCTTCCCGCCGGGGGAGTGTACTTCGCTCGCCTGCCTCTGGTGCGTCAACCTCGGCCTCTCCACCCCGTGCGGCAGCTGCGGCGCGCCCGACCACTGCGACGGGGTGTGCTGGCAGGGGAGCGGCTATCCGGGCTGGACCTGGATCCCCAACGGGCCAGCCAACTTCCCGTCCCCGGGCGACCTCGTCTGCTTCCGGGGCGGCTGCCACTCGATCGGGGCGAGCGGGCATGTGGACATCTGCATCTCGGCCGATCCCGGCAGCTTCCAGTCGTTCGCCCAGAACTGGGATGGCGAATACTGCCAGGTGGTCACCCACACCGACTATGCCTGCGTGGTGGGGTGGCAGCACCCGGGGGTGACTCAGCCGGCGCCGGCGCCAGCCCCGGCTCCAGCGCCGCCCCTGCCCACCTGCAGCCCCGCCTGCGACTCCTGCTCAGCCTGCCAGGGTGGCCGATGCGTCTCCTCCTGCCCGGCGGGTTGGAGTTGCTCTGGGGGCCTCTGCGCCCCACCACCCTCGCCCCCAGCCGCAGCGCCAGCGCCGGCGCCTCTCAACCCGGCGGTGCCGGTTGTGGCCGCCTTGGTACTCGCGGCCCTGACCGGGGTGGCCGCCTGGCAGGCGACTCGCCACCGGCCCGGCCCGGGCCTGGGAGGTGGAGCGTCGACACGGGCTGCCAGGCGGCCCCAGGCGGCCCCAGGGCCGCCGCTCACCCCCTCCGCGACCGCTGCGGCGGGGCACGGTTTCGGGAGCGGCGGATGAGCGTCTCGGTGGCCCAGCGCGTCCAGCTCGCCTATGCCGCCGGCTTCCGCAACACGGACGCCCTCGAGGCGCTCAGCATCATCGTCGCGATCTCGCTGGCGGAGTGCGGGCTGGGAGGGGCGTGCGAGACCGGCTGTAACCCGGACTGCTGCGGCTGCGGCTGCTCCTCGGGGTGCGAGAGCTGCGGCGTGCTCCAGGTGTTCCAACCCTGCCACCCGGGCACGGCGGCGTGCGCCAGCGACCCCACCTGCGCCTTCACCCTCGGCTACGCGCTCTCCAGCGGCGGGGTGGCCTTCTCGCCCTGGTCCACCTACACGAGCGGCGCCTTCCAGGGCTACATGACGGCGGCGCGGGCCGCCATCCAGGGCCTGCCACCGCCCATCGGCCCCGCCCCGCCGTCCCCTCCGCCGTGCCCCGTCTGCGACTCATGCTCCGCCTGCCAGTCGGGCACCTGCGTCTCTCGCTGCCACGCGCCTGCGGTGTGCAGCGCCGGGGCCTGCATCGTGCCCTGCTCACCCGCCTGCGACCAGTGCTCCGTGTGCTCTGGGGGCACCTGCGTCTCCTCTTGCCCGGCCGACTGGGACTGCCTGGGCGGCCTCTGCGCCCCGCCGCTCATCCCGGTGGCGCCGGGGCCGGGGGCACCGCTGGCCCGTGCCTCGGTGATCGCCTTCGGCCTGCTCTCCGTGATCGGGGTGGTCGGCACCGCCTACGCGATCAGCCGCACGGGCTGGGGCCGAGGCGCCGCCCGCGACACCCTGGCCGTGCTCCGGCCGGGGGGCGTCCCGGCGCTGGGCCGCACGCTAACCCGCTCCACACCGGTCGCCCCGCTCACTCCGTCGCGGGCCGCCGCCAGCCACGCCTTCGGGGGCGGCTGAGCCCCGAGGGGAGGGGCGTCGAACCCCTCCCCCGGGATAAGAGGGAGATCAGATGGCCGGTTGCGGGCCGACCCGGCGCCGCAGCGCCAGGAAGCCCAGCAGGGCGAGGCCGGTGACCATGAGCACGATGCCCAGGCTGGTCATCAGCCCTCCGCTACCGCCTCCCGCCCCGGTCGTCGGGGTCACCGCTGGCACGGGCGTCGCGGTCGGCGACGGCGTGGCCGTGGGCGTGGGAGTTGCGGTCGGGGTCGGGGTTGCCGTCGGCGTTGCGGTCGGCGTGGGCGTCGGCGTCGGAGTTGGCGTGGGCTCAGCCATGGTGATCGTGGCCTCAGCCGTGCCCGTGGCCGTGCATCCCTCCTCGGCGCCAGCCTGTACTGTGATGTCGGTGGTCACCACGGTGCCCGGAGCGTTGGAGCCCACCGTGAAGGTGAAGCTGTCGCTCTTGTACTGGTGGGCGGCATCGGTGTAGGTGCAGGTCTCGCTGTTGGTCCCGGCGGTGCATACCGCAGAGCCATCCCCGTTGCTGACGAAGGTCAGCAGCCCGTCCCACGTCAGTGTGGTGGTCATGTCGGGGTACTGATTGACGTCCTGCTCTGCAGTCACCGTCAGAGTGGTAGTGTCACCCGGATTCAGGCCCGTGTTGGGAGGCCCAAAGCAAGGACTCCCTGGCCAGACGGGATCACAAGCTCCTACCGTTCCAGAGTCGTAGTCGATGTAGATCCCTGAATCGCCTGTGACCTCAGATGACCAGCCCGTATCAGTGTCCGAGGTCCACTCAGCCTGAACGTACTGGCCGTTGCTCTGCAAGAGCGAGAAGTTGTACGGCTGAGTTGTGCTCGTCTCATTAGTCGTAGTGACTCCAGTAGCGAAGGTGGAGTCTGCCGACTGCTCCACGGTCACGTCGTAGTTCGACTCCGGGCTACCAAACGAAACGGTGAAGGTGTAGTGCGCCGAATCGCAGGGGCAGACCGCCGTGAGCGTTGGCGGAGCACCCCAGGCGAGCGCGGTCACCCCGCCGATAGCGAGCGCCCCCCCGCCTCCGATGGCGAGCGCCGCCGCGAACGGCGCCGCCCAGCGCCGCATGATGCTGTGTCCTGTCATGGTTGATCCCTCCTGACCTCGCGAGGATCCTTCGCGCCCCCGCTGGAGGGCAGCGTAGCACCATCTGCGGCGTTTGTCACGCTCCGGTGGCCTGGCGGTCGCGGAACGTCTGACGCGGAGTCGGCTGGGGGTTGCGCGCCCCAGCGGCGGGGCGCTACAGTGCGCCCGTGGCGATGCAGCGTACTGCCGCCGATCCTCCTCGATCCTCGGCTCCGCCCGTGGCGGTCACGGTCACCTGGACGGTGACGGTGGAACTGCTCGCGGCCGATCCCGACGTGGTTGATCGCACCCGGGGCCGGGGACCGATGGCGGCCGACTTCCAGGCGACCATGGGCTTGACCCAGCGGGCCAGCCTCGCCCGCCTGGGGGCCGCCACCGGCGTGTACGAGATCCCGCTCCACAGCCAGGTGGGGTGGGGCGACCTCCCCGATGACGCCCTAGAGGTCAAGGGCACCCGCTGGGACCTGGAGAGCGTCGCCGTCGATGGCCAGGAGGTACCCGATGGCTGAGATGGTCCGGACGATCAGCGACGTGGCCCGCGAGCTGCCGCCTCTGGGTCGGCAGGGGCGCTGGGTGGACGGCACCTTCCTGCCCAGCACCGCCTGGATCCGGATCACGGAGGGGTCGGAGCCGGGCCATACCCACGCCTGGGCGGCGGCACCGATCCCGGAGGGGGCTCTGGGCGGGGCGGCGGAGTGCCCCTGCGGTGCCCGGGCGCGCTGGCGCCCGGTCAGCCTCGGCCCCGAGGTGGAGCAGGCCACGGCACTCGAGGAGTTGCGCGACCTCGCGGCGCGGTGGGGCGAGCGGCTGCGGCGGGGGCTGCGCCTGGTGATGCCGTCATGAGCGCCCTGCCCTTCCCGGGCGGCGCCCGCCCCATCCTCCGGCGGGCCAGCTGCCCCCGCTGCGGCGAGGAGTTCCCGCACGATTGCGTGCCGGTGGGGCACAGCCTGAAGCGGGTCCGCGCGGTGCTCAGCGACGGGACGACCATCGACCCGCCGTTCAGCCTGGACGACGGCCGCATCGCCCGGATGGAGGTGCACTGCGCCTGCGGGGTGATCGCCACCGGCTCCGATCTCGGCCCGGCCATGACCGAGTGGGGCACCCACCTCTCGCTGGTGACATGACCGACGAAGATACTGCGTCCTCCTTAGAGCATTTTCCCGTGGTTACAACGCACACCCTCGTCCAGCGCCGGGCGGCGGCGGGACGGAAGGGGAGCCGAACCCGGAAGCGGATGCTGGCTGGGCGCACGGCCCCGCCCCGGTTCCGCGCCTCCGGCGTCCCCGGCGAGGAGCTGCGCGACCTCCGCCACCGTCTGAGCCTCAGCCTTGACGAGATCTCCGGCCAGGCGGGGCGGCGGGTGAGCTCGCTGCAGCGCGCCGAGGCCCGGCCCTTCGTCGGCCGCGCCACCTCCCTCCTGTACGCCGGGGCGATGGAGGAGCTGCTCGCCGCCCGGCTCGCCGAGGTGCGGGCCTGGCTGCGCCGCCACGGGCCACGGCCGTGAGGGAGCCCATGCACGTCTACTTCCTCAGCCGTCGGGGACTGCGGCCGCCCGGCTGGCGGGTCTGGTGCCCGTGCGGTTGGGAGAAGATCACGGCGACCAAGGGGGAGGCGCGGACACTCGGCAACCGGCATCTGGCCTCGGTGGCGCCGGTCGGGGGGAGAAGGTGACCGTGGGTGCGGAAGAGCGGCAGGAGTTCGACGGCTTCATGGAGAGGCTGTCCGAGGCACTCAGGCTGCGAGGCGAACCCGACCGTCCGGTGTTGACGGACGGCGAACTCGATGCGCTCGAGATGCGGGAGCAGATCGTCAGTGGCACTCATCCCAATCAGGCGAGGAGGCTGGCGGCACGCGACACGCTGACCCTGCTCGCCGAGGTCCGGGCATCCCGTGCCGCCATCGCCCTCTACCACGAGGCCATCCAGGAGTTCGTGACGGCGCGGGCGGGGGCGACATGAGCAGGCAGACGCTCCGGGCGTTGGCCTTTGAGCGGGGCTATGCGGAGCGGAGCGGGATCAGCGTTGAGCGCCTCCGCCTCCTCGGCCGCGTGGTCGCACCCTGCCACTGCGGCCACTCGGGCTGCGAGGGGTACCAGTCACTCTCGCGGGAGGCGATGGAGACGGACCGTCCACTTGGCCGCGTCCCTCCCGGCTGGACATGGCCGCCCGACGTGATCGACCCGGCGGTCCGCGCCGGAGGCATCCATGTCCACTGATACGCGCCCGATCAGTGACCGGGAGTTGACCGCGACCACCGACGCCCAGGTGTGGGCGCGGGCCTTCCGGCAGCGGTTCCCGATCCAGGTCCGCAACGACGACCAGGAGCACACCCTCCTCGGCTGGTTCGCCAACGCCATTGAGAGGGGACGGATGGCGGGCGAGGCGGGCCGCGACCAGGCGTACCGGGAACGCAATGAGGTGGCGGCGGCGCTGTCCAGCCTCTTCCCCGCCTGGCTGGGGTTCGACCCCGATGAGGTCGGGTGGCCGGTCGTCTACATCGCCCTCCCCACCGGCCAGGTCTCCTGGCACATCGCGCAGGCGGATCTGCCCCTCTTCGCCCACCTCCAGACGGATGCGCGGCCGTGGGACGAACACACCCGGGAGGAGCGCTCAGCGCGGCTCGCGGCGCTCAGCCTGGCGGCCCCCCCACGCCTCCGCGCCCTGGAGCGGATTGAGGAGATCGAGCCCAGGAAACTACGCCGGATCGCGGACTTCCTGGATCTCATGGACACCCACCTCCGCATGCTGGGGGATGCGCTCCATGAGCCGATAGAGCCGGGCGACGAGATGCAGCATGACCTCCGGGAATGGGCAATCGAGATCGAGGAGGCGCGGGCCACCCGATGAGCGGTGCCGTGAGACCCAGGCGGCCCGTACCCGTAGCCCTGGCCAGCGTGCCAGCGGTGGACGACTGGGCGAGGCACCACGGGCTGGACATGGCGGAGCACCGCCGGCTGATCCTCATCTCCGCCAGCGAGCATCCCGGATCAGGCTGCGAGGAGTGCGGGGGTCGGGGCATGATCGACTGCCCCGACTGCGAGGGCACGAGCGAGGTGGAGTGCGAGTGCTTCTGCGGCAATGAGCACACCGCCCCGTGCGAGCATTGCCATGAGACCGGCGAGGTGCCCTGCCCCGAGTGCGCAGATGACCGTGCGGCGGAGCGGGCCGCTTCGGCGCTGGAGGCGGAGGCATGATCGACGGCGCGGTGCTGAGGGCGCTGCGGCTGCTGGCCGGGGTGAGCCTCGAGGAACTCGCCCAGCAACTTCAGGTGAACGTCTCCGTGGCCCAGGGGATGGAGAGCCGTCACCGTGTCGGCCAGCGGGCGATGCGGAGGCACACCCAGGCGATCCGCGAGATGGCGTATGAGCGCTGCCGGGCGGTGGATCGCATGGTGGTGGAGCACGACCTCCTGGGCGTCCAGGCGGAGCGCGCGGCCCAGGCGAGGAGGCACCAGTGAGGAAGATCCTGACCCTCTTTGAGCGCAACGTGCCCGGTGACCGCCTGGTCCGCGACGAGGTGGTGCCGGGTGCCGAGTGGGTGCTGGCGGGCGAGGGAGTGGCCACCCGCAAGTGGGATGGCACCGCCTGCCTGATCGACCAGGATGGGATGCTCCTCAAGCGGTACGACGCCAAGCCGGGACGGACGCCACCCGAGGGCTTCATCGCGGCCCAGGACGAGGCTGCGAGCCCGGGCCACTGGCCGGGCTGGATCCCGGTCGGCGACGGCCCCGAGGATCGCTTCCACCGCGAGGCGCTGAGGGGTTGGGAGACGGAGCATGAGGGTAACGGGCCTCCACCCGGCACCTATGAGCTGGTCGGCCCCAAGGTCTCATCGTCGCCGGAGGGTGGCTGCGAGCGGCTCACCCCAGACTCCCCGCCGCTCGACCATCACATCCTGGTGGCGCACGGCCAGGAGATCCTGGAGGGGGTGCCCCGTGACTTCGCCGGGCTGCGCGACTGGCTGATCCATCACAACATCGAGGGAATCGTCTGGTGGCACCCGGACGGCCGGATGGTCAAGATCAAGGGCAAGGACTTCGGTCACCGCCGACCGGTGCGGCGCTGGGTTGAGGGCAGCGCATGAGACCGCAGACGATCCTGGTCACGGGCAGCGGCGGCTTCATCGGGCGGCACCTCGTGGCCGCCTGCCGGGAGCGGTACGACGGCGCGGCGGTGGTGGGGCTGGACATCAGATCGGACGGGGACTGTCGCACCCGCCTGCCCCAGATGGGCAGCTTCGACCTCGCCCTCCACTGTGCAGCGCTGACGGGCGGCATCGAGGGGATCACGAGGTTCCCGGCGCAGATCGGGGCCATGAACGCCCAGCTCGACGGGGCGTTCTTTGAGTGGGCGCTCCGCACCCGGCCGCGCAGGATCGTGTCCTTCTCCTCTAGTTGCGTCTACCCGCTGCACATCCAGCGTCCCGGCCGGAGGCTCTCCGAGGCCGATGCCCAGGTGCGCGACTACCACGGCCAGGCCGACGCCACCTACGGCTGGGTGAAGCTCACCGGCGAGGTGCTCGCCGAGTCCGTGCGCTCCGCCGGGGTGCCGGTGACCATCGTCCGCCCGTTCAGCGTGTATGGGAGCGATCAGGAGACCAGCCACGTCGTGCCGGTGTTCGCGGAGCGGGCCGTCTCCCCGGCCCAGGCGCTCGAGGTGTGGGGCGACGGCACCCAGACCCACGACTTCGTCCACGTCGATGACTGCGTGGCGGCCGTCCTCGCGCTCGCCGATGGCGGCGTCGACGGGCCGGTCAACATCGGTACGGGGGTGGGCACGTCGGTGGACGAGGTCGCCCGCCTGGCCATGCGGGCGGCGGGCCGGGAGCGGCCGCTCCTCCACCGCACCGACCGGCCGGTGGGGGTCCCCTACCGGGTGGCCGATGTCACACTGCTCCAGAGCGTCTACACCCCGCAGATCTCCATCGAGGAGGGGGTCGCGCGGGCCGTCCGCTTTCGTCAGTAGGAGGATGACCATGGCTCAGCATGTGATCCGTGTCCTGGGGCGTCGTGGGGACGCGCCCATCACCTTTGACCCGAAGGCGCCGGCGGAGGTGGACGCCGCCCGGGCGGTGTTCGACCGCCTGATGGGCAAGGGCCACGCCGCCTTCGCCGACTACGGCGACGGGGTCAGCACCAGGGTCAAGGAGTTCGATCCCCAGGCCGTCGAGACCACCATCATCGCCCCCGTCCAGGGGGGCTGAGCCCGGCCGATGGAGCGGTCGGATCGACTGCTGCTGGGCTTCTGCATGGCGGAGCTGGTGACCGGGGGAGCCGCGCTCACGGGTGCCACCACCGCGTGGCCGTGGCCGTGGCCCCGGGCGCTGTTCATAGCCGTCGCGGTGGCGGGTGCGGTGCTGGCCGTCGTCTGCTGGCTCGCCGAGTTTGGCTGGCCCTGGCGCCAGCCCCCGGCCCCGACCCTTGACGAGATCCGCAGAGAGGCGGCTCAGGCGGCCGGTGTGGCGGCGGCGGAGCCGGAGGGGCGCTTCCGCGACATCCCCGCCGGAGCGCTCGATGCGGGCCTCCCGGAGATGCTGCGGGGCCACCTCGATCCAGCCCACGGGCACGGTGGGATGTGGACGGCGGAGGCGGAGCGGGTGGCCCGCGCCCTCCTCATCCGCCACTTGAGCGATGAGCAACGGAGGAGCTTTGGGAACCACGGCTACTTCACGGTGACCCTGCCCGAGGCCTGGCGGCCCGACTTCTGGTACCGGCGCTGGCGGGTGCCCGGCCTGTACGGGCTGGCCGCGAGCCCGCTGGGCGAGGACGGCACGGCGCTGCCGTTCGCGCTCTGCGTGGTGCCCCGGGTGGTCCAACCGGAGAGTGACACCCTGCTCAGCACCAAACTGATGCTGGAGCACGATCCCGGTAGGTTCCTGCGCGTCGGCCTCGTCCATGCCCGGCGCTGATGGCCACCATCATCGTCGTGCCCCGGGCCGAGGTGACCCCGCAGCAGGTGTACCAACTCCGCAACACGGCGCAGCAGCTAGCCCAGCAACTCGCCCACGCAGCGAACGGGGGCGGGGATCTTGTGTCGCGGGCGGTGAGCCCGGCGGATCTGTTCTCCGGTGGGGGGATCGGAGGTGCGCGGGCGGTGGCGCGGCTCCGCAACCCGGTGGCGCTGCGGGCCGACACCTGGGCGCACGATGTGTACCGGGGGACCGAGGCCCAGCCTCGGGCGGCCATCGCCCTGTACGGCTATGAGGCGCTCAGCCGCTGGCCCCGGATCGACGCCATGCGTCTCGGCACCGCTGCCGTGACCTTCGCTGAGCTCCAGCTGGCCCCCCTCTACGCCTACCCCCCCGACGAGCGCGACGAGAACGGCGTGCTCCGCTACCCGTTGCAGCGGGTCGGGTACTTCAACCCCGTCTACATCGCCCCCACCCAGCGGTTGGTCCTGTCGATGCTGGCCAGCCGGGACCTCCGCGCTGGCCGCGAGGAGTTCTGCTTCCTGGGGGTGATCTCGGAGCCGCCGATCAACGTCTTTGCCCAACCCCCGGTGCCCCCCGACTACCAGCGAGTCGGTTACTTCGAGCCGGTCCAGTTTCCACCCGCACCGGACAGGGGAGATCCTGACCGGCCCGGTGATGAGGCCCATTTCCGCCGCCAGCTCCAGGAGCTGGGTCCGGCCGGGGACTGATCTCCCTGCGAGATCGCCTCTCGGGGGTACCATCGGCGCGATGCCCGAGTCGGCCGTCGCCCTCGCTCCGCCGCCGCCGCTTACCCCCTCCCGGGGCCGCAAGCCGGTGAACCGGCCGAGCTCCCACACGGGCGAGAAGGTGGCCTTCGGCGCGGGCGGGGTGAGCCTCGCCGCCCTGCTCGCCTGGCTGCTCTGGCCGAGGTCGCCGACCTCCCCCTCATCGTGCCCCCCGGGGCAGTACCTCCCGACGGGGGCCTCGGGGTGCGTTCAGTGCCCGTCGGGCACGGTGCGCTCCTCTGGGATGCCGATCTCGCAGTGCGTCTCCTGTCCCTCGGGCCAGCAGCCGCTCGGTGACCAGTCTGGCTGCGCGCCCATCCCGGTGCTCACGCCGATCTGCCCGCCCGCCGGGAGCATCATCGAGGACGCCTCAAGCGGCGCGCAGTACGCCGTCGACCAGGGCGGGGTGATGCACTACATCACCTCCCCCGCCGCGCTCGCCGCCTGCGGGTACTGTGATGATCCCTCGCACGTCACCCAGGTGTCGGACGCGACCATGCAGCAGCTCCTGGCCAGTTGCGCCCAGGGCACCGACATCGACGGCCAGAGCACCTGCGTGCTGGGGCCGGCGCTCTGCCCGGTGACCCCGCAGCCGCCAGCGACCCCGGTGGGCGCCTGCGGGACAGATCCTGACAACGACCTCTCGGTGACCCCGTACTGGTGGTCGCAGGCCTCCCAGGCAACCCAGATCGCCTCCACGGTGGTCGCCATGCTGCTCGGCCGCTGGGACTGCACCGAGCCGACCGACCAGCACTGGACCAGCATCTACAATGCCCCCTGCTGCGGCTACACGCCGCTCCAGATGGTCGCCTTCCGCATCGTCAGCGACAGCGGCCAGGAGCTGGTCAGCGATGTGCAGCGCCTGGCGAATCAGTACCAAGCGGGCGGCGCCTTTGCGGGCAGCCCCAACCCAGCAGAAGATTGCTTCATCGCCGCCGCCTTCAACATCGTCTTCAACCGCAACTGGGCGGGCGCGCCGGCCTCGCTGCTGGACACGTGGCGCTCTTTCTATGAGACGCCCTGGACTGAGCCGAGCGGGGAGACCCTCTCCGGTCCTGAGCGCCTGGTGTGGCAGTTCTGCATGCAGCCCGAGTTCAGCGACCGGGTCCAGTACAACATCGGCAACCCGATCTCCTGCTCCCCCGGGGTGAGCGGCTGCAACGACTATGAGCCGGCCGGGATGGTGGCCTCGGCGGCGCTGGCGGTGTCGGCGCCCGGTATCCTCTGAGCCATGGCCCATCACGCCATCGGGGCGGCGCTGCTCGGGGCGGGCGCGGGTGGGGCCGCCGACGATGTGATCCACATCCTGCCGCCCCGGAACGCGACCAACCCATCCGCCAACCTCAACCCCATGACGGTCGGTATTGCGGTCGGCTCGCTGGCGGCGGCCGGTCTGGGGATCGCGCTCCTGCTCCAGTCGGAGCCGCCGGGACACGGCCTGAGCGCGTGGAACTGGGTGGGGGTGGGGGCGGCCACCCTGGGCGGGGCCGCGCTCGCTGAGGGGCTGAACTTCGGATACGCCTGGTCCCACGTCGTGTGGAATCTCCCCGACATCGCAGCGGGCGCAATGACCCCCTCGCACCGGGCGGTGGCCAGCCCAGCCCTCGCCGTCTCCGCACCGGGCATCCTCTGAGGCCGGTCATGGCGGCGACGCGGCTCCAGGTGGCGGGCGACGGGCTGATGATGGTGGGGCTCCTCTTCATCGCCCTCGAGGCGGCCCGGGTGTTCACCCGCCGCCCCCCGGAGACAGAGGCCCAGGCGGTGGAGCAGGCGATCCCGATCGGGACGGTGGCGGCGCTGCTGATCGCCTCCGGGGGGATCATCCGGGGCCGGGGAGCGCCCCCCGCGCGGGGCTGAGGGCCATGGACATCGGCGAGCCGGTCCGCACCGTGGAGATGCCGGAGCAGGAGCCTGCGGTGGAGCCGCAGGAGCCGGCGCCGGAGCGGGAGCCGGAGCGGGAGCCGGAGCGGGTGCCGGAGCGGGTGCCGGCGTGAGGGTGGTGGGCTTCCGCGCCTTCGAGGCGGCAGATGTGCACGGCGGCGAGCTCCGCTCCTGGGCGTTCTTTCGGGTGTGGCAGATCGGTGTCAACGCCGCCTCCTGCGACCACCCCGGTTGCTCGGGCCCGCCCGCCCTGCACCCCGTCGCCACCGCCCTTGCCGGCGGGCGGCCGCAGCGGCTCGGCTGCGGCTTCCACGCCTTCGCCCACCTCGTGGCGCTCGAGCACTACCTGGACGCCCAGCGCCAGCGCCCGCCGCTGCTGCGCCCACCCATGTGCGCGGTGGTGGGGGGCCTCGGGACGGTGCAACTCTGCGGCCATGGGTGGCGGGCGCGGCGGGCCGAGATCCTCGCCCTCTTCGGCGACAGCCCCCTGGAGCACCGCCTGGCGGAGCGGTACGGGGTGATGCTGCTGCCCGTCCCCGCCACCGCCGACCTGGGCCGGGTGGAGCGGTTCGCTGGCGAGTGGGGGCTGACCCACGGCGAGGCGCTCCGGCTGCCGTGAGCGTCACGCCGGGAGCCATCATCTTCGTCCGCAACGCGGGCATCGGGCCGGCGCTGATCCGGCTTGGCGAGAGTCGCCGGTACGGGCGGGGGCGGGGGCCAGGCGACCCCGCCTATTGGAACCACGTGGCCGTCTGCGTCGCCCCCGGCGAGGTGATCGAGGCGCGTCCCCAGGGGGTCGTGCCCTGGGCTCTGGATCGGGAGGGCGGTTGGGCGGCCTGGCAGGCATGGATGCCCCCGTACGGGCCTGCCGGCGCCGCCCCGTGCGTGGCCGCCATGCGCGAGCTGGCCGCCCACCGCGAGGGCTACGGCTGGGTGGGGATCCTGAGCGAGGTGCTGATGTTCCTGACCGGCTCCAAGCTCCGCCTCGGCCTCCAGGGGACCGACTTCTGCTCGGGCGCCGCCGCGTACGCGCTGACCCGCGCGGACATCGACATGGGCACCGACGAGGAGTGGGACGCCCCCGCCACGGTCTACGCGCTGGGGCCGAAGGCCGGCGGGTGGACGCTGCTCGAGCGCCGATGATCGGCCGGCGGCTGCAACCGGTGGTGGGGGAGGACGGCATCGCGCGGCCTCCCGAGTTCGAGCGGCCCGGCGACTACTGCGGACCGCTCCTCGGCTTCACGGGCGACAAGCCCGCCGTCTTCTACCTGCTCCCCAACGGCCAGGTGGGCGACATCCCCCACCACGTCGTCTCGCCGCCGCACACCTTCCGGGAGTGCGCCGACGGCAGCCTGGAGATCCGCAACAGCATCCTCCACCAGGGCTTCATCAGCGAGCGCGAGCCCGACGGTAGCTGGCACGGCTACCTGGACGAGGGCCACTCCTGGCGCGAGGTCTGAGCGGGCGGTACACTGCGAGCGAGGATCGCGGCCCGCCGGGACGGCTCACGTTTGCGGGCGGGCCGTTCCCCACCTGGGCGTGGCGCAGCGGTAGCGCACGTGCCTCGGGCGCACGGGGTCGGAGGTTCGAGCCCTCCCGTCCAGACCATGTCAGATGTGCTCTTGTGACACCGTCTGAGGAGGTCTGACGAGGCGTCAGGAGATCGGTGTGATCTCCCGCAGTGGCGCTCTGACAGGGTCATAATCGGCCCATGAGCGACGCCCTGGTGACGCTGCCGCTGCCCGCCGACGCCCTGGCGGGGGCCTCCGCCGATCTGGTGGCCGCCCAGGTGTACCTCGAGGAGGCGATCCACGCCCCGTATGAGGACGAGTGCTTCGCCGCCCTCTGGCAGGTGAAGGAGTGGCTGGAGTGGGCCTGCGCCGACTACCAGGCGGCCGGCCTCGGCCCGGCGGCGGCGGTCTGCGGTGCGGTGCTCGCCCAGGTGCGCGGCCTCACCCAGGCGGGGACGGTGCCGGGCGGGATGAGCCTCGGGGACTTCCAGAGCCAGCAGCTCCTGCCGCTGCAGGGGGCTCTCGTGGAGATCCGCCTGGAGCCCATCGCGGAGTGGGCGCAGGGCCAGGCGGAGGCCTGGAAGGGCGACAACCTGATCTTCTGGGGGCTCTTGGGGACCGGGGTGGGCATCCTCGCCATCGCGGTCGGCATCGACGCCCTGGAGCGGCGCGGCAAGTACCCGAGGCCGCCCCACGCCCGGCGGGTGGCCGTGACTGCGCTCCGCTACCCCAGGAAGTGACTGCGCTCCGCGCCCAGATCGCCCGCGACCTCAAGTCGGCCGAGGGGGCGCTGTGCACCCTCCTCCAGGTGTGGGCCATCGTGGCGGCCCAGCTGCCCAGCCTCGGGGTCTCAGCCAAGGTGGTGAGCGGGGCGGCGGCGGCGCTCGCGCTGGCGTCGCTGTGCGTCAAGGCCGGGCTCACCGCCGACTCGTACGGGCTGGAGACAGCCCTGCTCTCGATCCAGGGCTCCTGGTCCGTGGTGGGGGCCAACCTCGGCCAGGTGGGGGCGCCGCTCAAGGTGGTGAACCTGGCCGGCACGGGCCTGGCCCTGGCCGTCTTCTGCCTGCAGCGGGCCGCCCAGACCCGCCGCCCCGCGCCGCCGCTCCCTCCCCCAGCGCCCCCTCCGGTGAGCTCCGTGAGGCTGGAGGGCCCCGTGTCCATCGAGACGGGGCGGGCTCCGCAGCCGCTCTCGGAGGAGCTCGCGGGGCTGCCCGGGGTGACCTCGGTGGAGAGCGGCGCCGAGGGCGGCATGGTGCACGTGGACATCGGGCTCGGCTGACGCGATCTCACCGCCACCCGCCACCGGGCGGGTACGATAGGGCGCGATGGCCGGTCTGGATCCCGATGCGGCTGGCGAGGTCGCGACCTTCGTCACCCGGGGAGCGCTGACGCTGGTGAGCGAGGCCGCCCGCGGCGCCCTGGCGGGGCGGATGACGGGGAGCTTCGTGACCGAGGAGGTGGACGGGAAGCGGTACGGCCCGCTGCCGCCGCTCAGCGAGAGCGTCCACCTGGGCGACACCATCGGGGCGACGGTGATCGCGGAGCAGGAGGCGGCCGACCTCGAGGGCCAGCGGATCACCCTGCCCCCCGGGGTCTATGACACCGTCGTCGGTCTCGACTACGAGCGGGGCATCGTCCGGATGTGCGTGGAGGGCGAGGCGCCCCAGTCGGTGCTCCTGGTGGGCGACCCCGGCACCGGCAAGTCCATCCTCATGCAGGCGACCCGCGAGGCCCTGCCCGAGGAGGGCAAGTACATCGACGGCAAGCAGATGACCCCGGCCGCGCTCGCCAAGGTGGTCGCCGACCCGCGCGTCCGGGTGCTCTTCATTGACGAGATCGAGAAGGCGGATCGGGATGCCCAGGAGTCGCTCCTGGAGCTGATGCTGGGCCGGGTGTCCACGGCCAAGGTGGGCAACATCCAGGAGATCGTCAAGGATCTGCGGGTGATCGCCGCCGCCAACGACCCGGAGCGGATGTCGGCGGCACTCCGCGACCGCTTCATCGAGATCGAACTCCCCCACTACAGCCTCCCCCAGCGGCGCGAGGTGATGAGCAAGGTGCTCCAGGCCCGCCACGGGGTGGCTGAGGAGGATGCGGAGCGGATCGCCAGCGAGGTCGCCCCCCACTCCACCTCTATCCGGGATGCGGAGCAGGTGGCCTGGGCGGAGAAGGAGAACCCGGCGCTCGCCCGCGAGATGACGGAGCGGATCCGCCGGCGTGCTGGCGGCGCCGAGGCGGCCGTGCCGCCGGGCACCGCACCACCGCGCACTGCACGCACTGCAACCCGCAAGGCTGCGCCCAAGCCGCCGAAGCCCCGGCCCCGGGCCGCCGCGCCAGCCTGACCGGAGGGCTGGGATGCCGCTCCTCCGACCCGGGGTGGAGGTTGACAACCGCACCCGGTACCCCACCGCCGAGGTGCGGGCGATCATCCAGCGCTGCATGGTGGGGCGGCGGGCCAAGCCTCCCCGGGTGATCGTGCTCCCTCAGCGCAACCCGGCTGGCGACCTGGCCTTCACCCCGTTCGACAGCGCCCAGCCGATCCGGATCTGGCTGGACCCGCCCTCCCGCTACCCCCAGGTGGGGGCCAGGACCTGGAAGGAGCAGCTCGCCAAGAGCGCGGGCCACGAGGACTGGCACTTCCAGCACCCGACCGAGGAGTGCCGGGGCGGCAGCTGCGAGCGGCGGGCGGAGCGCCACGCCACCCGCCAGTACCGCCGGCGGGCCGGGCGGCTGCGGAGGCGGGCACCGTGAACGTGAAGCTGGTGGCCCTGGCCCCCCTGCTGCGCCCACACCGCGACCGCGACGAGGTGCTGCGCGAGATCAGCGACCGGCTGCGCCGCCTGGACATCCATGTGAGCCGGGCGGTTCGCGAGGTGGAGAGATCGCGGCTCCGGTGCCCACCGCCCGTGGACGATTCGCCCGACGCTGGGTGCTGAAGTGCTCCGCGAGGGCCTGCCGGTCGCGATCCCGCTGACGCCACGACCCCACCGCCGCCCCAAGCGCCCGCGCGAGTCCGACCTCGCCTACCGCATGGAGTTGCTGGAGGCGGACAGTCAGTGCCACTTTGAGCGCGCGCACGACCTGAACGGGGCCGTGGGCATGGTGCGGCTGGACCAGGAGACCCTCCGCCGTGACCTCCTCGGCGACCCGACCATCGGCCTCAAGGGCATCCTGGGCGACATCCGCGACGAGGTGCATGGCCTGGTCACCACCGTCGGCGAGCTCCAGCAGGCAGGCCCCAGCCGGCGGCGGCGGCTCACCTGGCAGCTCTGGGTGCCGCTCCTCATCGCGGTGGTGGCGGGAGCGGTGGGGGGGCTGGTGGGGGCGTTCTCAGGGCTCCACCCTTAACCGGACACCGCACCGTCGATGCTCCCCGGGGCGGCCGGGGCGTGGTACGGTGCGGGGGGCAGCGCTTGCGGGACGGGGCGTCGTCGGAGGTCGCCGTGTACACCCACTCCCACCCCCATAAGCACATGGGCAAGAAGGGGCACAAGAGCCACAAGAAGGGCCGGAGCCGGGCGCGTCAGCCGCGCAACCGCCTCGGCCAGTTCAAGCGCAAGTAACCGGCCTCCGGTTACCGCTTGACCTCGGTGGAGGGGGCGGGGACCCGCTCCTCGCCCCCTGCCGCCTGCCTGAGTATCGCGGGGTGGCGCCGACCGGAGGGGGTCGGCGCCCAGTGGCACCAGCAGGGGCAGGGCGGCAGCCCGTGCCACGGCAAGTCGTGCTCGCGGGCACCCTCAGAGGTGGCGCACCCGGCGGAGCAGAAACAGATGGGACTCATCCGTGGCCGCCATCAGTCGTCGTCAGGACCGCTCGTCGCGTCATTGAAGAGGTCGCGCGCAGCGGCCGCCGCGCTCTCTGGCCGCTCAGGGTGCCCAAGCCGCGCCAGGATGCGTGTTGCCCGTGATCCGAAGGCATCGAAGTGAGGCGGGAACCAACCGTGAGCCTCCTGGATCCACGACGCCCTCATCCCCTCCCGCTCGCCCCAGTCGCGGAGCACGGGTAGCTCAGCCATGACGTGCAGGAACGGCCCGCGCCTGGCTTTCCCGCCGATCACGGTCCCGCTGTAGTCAAGGTTCTCGTGGATGGCGACGCCCCCGTCAGCCGCGAAGCGGCACGCCTCCATGATCTCTCTGAGTGGGAAGTAGCGCTCGCGGAGTTCACCCATTCGGCCGTTCCCGAGCCTCCCTACCGCCCTTGCCCATCGCAGCGATCAGCTCATCGGGGCGCGAGGTCACAGCGTCATGCACGAGGGCATGGGTTGGGCCGCAGGCCGTCGCGCTGTACCGTTCCCCGCACTGGGGACAGGTGACGCGGGGTTCCCACGCCTCAAGGAGCGACCGCCGACGGGCGGCGAGGCGGATCAGCTCATCCCGTTGGGCCACGAGGTCGTGCACCTGGCGCTGGAGCATGGTGATCTCGGCAACCGCTCCGGGGTTGGCAGGATTCGTCACCGCCCTTCCCGAGAATCTCCTGTTGCGTGCCGGGTTATCGGCCGAGTGCGAGTGGTGGGTGGGGGCACCCGCCGCTGCGTAGAGGGCGTGGAAGATGCCCTCCACGGGCTTCTGATCCGCCAGGCAGGCGGCGAGGCAGCCGGGGCAGCACAGTGCGTCAGGGTCGGTGCAACCACCGCCGAGTGACCACCCGGGCCCGCCCTTGGCGAACCGATCCTTGCCGCATAGCGTCGGCCCCGGCGTCCCGTGGTGGGTCGCCCCGACGAGGCAGACCTCGTGGAGCGGCCGGCCATCGACCAGACCGCCGAAGGCCCACTGGAGCGTCTCATAGGCCACGATTTCGTCGGCGCTCGGCGTCTCAGTCATGTGTGACATCCCTCGGTTGGTCCGCTGAATCTCTGCTCAGGTGAGGCTCACGCTCAGCTTGCCTTCTCAGTGCGGCCACTACAGCCGGGGATGATCCCAGCGGCACATCCACGGGGAGCCCGCCCATCAACTTCGCCACCGTTTTCACCGTCCGTACAAAGAGGGGCAAATCAACGGGCTCCCCTACTGGAGGATTGAAGGCAGCGAGGAAGGTGGCTTGGGGGTCGCCCTCTATGCGATCAGCTGCGCGCCGCAAGAGGTCGGGCAGTCTGAGGTTAGGCATGGGGATCTCTGCTCACGATGTAGAGGCGATCCACATATCCCTCGGGTGGGGGCGGTGTCAGGGGCGCCCAATGCAGCCCGAGCCGCGACACCGTCCGCCCCTGGCAGGTGCAGACGTAGGAGGCATTGAGGCCGTGGCCGCGCCAGTTGGCGTCCTTGTCCGCGCAGGCGCACATCAGGGTCATGCGTCAGTGCTCATGGGAATCTCTGCTACCCGGTGGGTTATCAGCGGCGGCGATCATCTGCCGCCCGACCCATTCCGCGACCTGGGGGACGACGGCGTTCCCGAGGCAGCGCAGTCGGTCCAACCGAGAGGGAACCCCATGAGCCACTCGACCCACGTCGGGTTCAACGCGCCAGTATTCCGCCCAATCTCCTGGGACACGGCGTCCTCTAGCTTGCGGATGCCCCCGCCTGGCGTCGTTCGAGCCATCTGTCCGCCACCCGTCGGCGTCTTCGGGGTTGGCCACAGGCCTCGCCTCGCCATCATCGTTTCCTGGAGCGACCCGTGCCGCCCGCTCGCGGTCATACGCACCTGGCTGGCGTCGCTCGCCGTCGGCGTCGGCCAGAGGCCACGCTCCGCCTTCATCGCCAGATGGGCCTCGGGCGTCTTCCCGTCGTCTTGCCCCACGGGTGTAGGCCACAATGAAGACCCGGTAACGGAGATGCGGGGCACCGAAGGCGGCCGCGGGGATACAGTCCCATTCCGCATCGTACCCGAGCGCGGCCAGGTCCCCAAGAACCTCGGCCATTCCAGGTCCAGCAAGGAGCCCTGGGACGTTCTCCAGGAGCGCGAGGCGGGGTCGTAGAACGCCAAGGAGCCGTGCGAACTCGGGCCAGAGCCATCGGCTGTCGGCGGCTCCTCGTCGCTGTCCAGCCAGGCTGACGGGCTGGCAGGGGAATCCTCCAGCGACGAGGGTGGTTCGGGGCAGCTCATGGCCGGTCAGCTCCTTGATGTCGCCAAAGCGGGGAACGTCGGGCCAGTGCTTCTCCAGCACCCGGCGGCAGTAGGGGTCGATCTCCACCTGGGCGCGGCACGTCCAGCCGGCGCGGTCCAGCCCGAGGTCGATCCCGCCGATCCCGGAGAAGAAAGAGACATAGGTGAGGTCATCCTGCATGGGTCTGGGAATCTCTGTGGAGTTGGCCGCTGCCGAATAGCTGGTCACACCCCCAGCAGAGTTGGGAGGTGGGGACGGACGGGCGGTTCCACCGGGTCAGCAGGCAGCGGCAGACGGCGCAGCGGGGGTCCTTGTCGATGGTCTTACGCATGGGAATCTCTGCT
>Ga0187853_10000200_pt1 | contig 68419 bp, 73 predicted proteins | sample June2016WEW_6_10_2_FD_132417 | JGI IMG/M metagenome (GOLD analysis project Ga0187853, IMG submission 132417) | Peatland microbial communities from SPRUCE experiment site at the Marcell Experimental Forest, Minnesota, USA - June2016WEW_6_100 | ecosystem: Environmental > Terrestrial > Soil >... | reverse complement strand
GTCCTGTAGGCCCAGGTGCCGTCGCCCTTGGGAGCGACCCAGTTGACGTTGGCTCCCCCCTCGCCGAGGGCGGGATCCCGTCGGAGGCCCGGCCCGCGCTCCTCGAGGGGTACCCGCTCGACGTCCTTCACGCGCAGGACGAGGTGCGGGACGGACGGCCGGGCGAGCATGGGCCCCTCCTCCCCGGCCGCGGTCTTGACCGCCGGGACCGCCTTGGGAGCGGCGCAATCGGGGAGCCAGATCTCGGACTCCCCTTCCACCACCCTGCCCCGATGGATGCCGGCCTCGGTCGCAAACCGGACCTCTTCGCCCGTGCGGGCGAGCTCGAGCACCCCGGCCAGGGTCGTGGCGCAGAGGGCGCCGTTGCCGCACATCGGGCCCTGCGACCCGTCGCGGTTCCAGAACCGGAAGACGAAGTGCACGCCCTCCTGGTCGGTGGGATCGAGGACCGCGACGCCGTCGGCCCCGATGCCCAGCCGCCGGTCGCAGATCGCCTCGATGGCCGCCGTGGTCAGCTCGCCGGCGTTGAGGTGCCGCCCGTCGAACATCACGAAGTCGTTGCCCGACCCCGTCATCTTGTAGAAGACCGTGCCCTGCTTCATAGGCGCCCCAGCAGTGCCCAGAGGCGGAGCCGCCAGACCATCCAGATCGCCTCCTGCACGATGGCCCCGGACATCTTGCTCCGGCCGACGTTCCGGTCGCTGAAGGTGATGGTGATCTCCTTGATGCGGAACCCGCGCTTCCAGGCGCGGAACGAGGTCTCGATCTGGAACGAATATCCGTTCGAGCGCACCTGTTCCAGGTTGATACCCTCGAGCACGCGGCGCCGGTAGCACTTGTAGCCCCCGGTCGAGTCCCAGAGCTTGAGCCCCGTGACCCAGCGTGCGTACACGTTGGCGAAGTACGAGAGCATCAGCCGCGACATCGGCCAGTTGATGACCGTGACGCGGCGGTTGAGGTAACGGGAGCCGATCACGAGATCGGCGTCCTGGATCTCGGCGAGGAACTTGGGCAGGTGCCGCGGGTCGTGGGAGAAGTCCGCATCCATCTCGAAGACGTAGTCGTAGCCCTGCTCGATGGCCCACCGGAAGCCGGCACGGTACGCCGTGCCCAGGCCCTGCTTGGCGCTCCGGTGGACGACGTGCACGCGCGGTGAGGCCGCGGCCAGGGCGTCGGCCAGCTCGCCGGTGCCGTCGGGCGAATTGTCGTCGATGACCAGGACCTCGAGGCGCGGGTCCTGCTCGAGGACCAGCGGCACGATGTTGGGCAGGTTCTCCCGCTCGTTGTAAGTGGGAATCACGACGACTGCGCGCTCAGCCACGCCGCCTCCGCAGGGCCAGCGGGACCAGGAGCCAGAGCGCCGCGATGCCGAGCGAGGCGAAGGAGATCCCCTTCCCCGTGACGTAGCTCGCGCTGGCGAACCACAGTCGCACCTCGCGCGCACCGCGCGGCACCGGCACCGTGATCAGCGTGTGCTGGCCGCGCAGGACCTGGGCCGGCTTGCCGTCCACGGTGGCGTGCCAGTCGGGATACCAGTTCTCGGCGACCACGAGGTACGCGTCGTGCTCCGGCGTCGGATCGAGGCGCACGGTCATCGCGCCCGGCTCCCACGCCGGGAAGGACGCGCGGGAGGTCATCGCCGGCGGCATCGAATCGATCTTCGGCGCTTTCACCGGCGCGTCCTCGGGCAGGAGCACGAGCCGGTTGAAGTCGAGCCGCGGGTCGAGGAGGGTCGGCACGATGCGGTCGTCCGGCACCTTGACCGCCGCCGGCACGACGCGCGCGTACGGCGCGATGGTGTCCGCCTCGTAAAGGAAGCCGTCCCGGCCGCGCGGCGTTCCGGCCGCTCGAACCACGAAGTGGTACCCCGGCACCTTTGCAGACACGGGGGCGATCAGATAGCGGATGGCCAGGAGGTCGAACAGGTGCAGGTTCCCGGCGTTCGCCCAGACCCCCTTCCCGCCCCAGACCTGGTCGTAGGCGTTCAGCTCGTTCCCGTGGTGCCCGAAGGCGTTGGGGATCCGCTTCTCCATCAGGAACGCGGTCGGATAGACCCCGCCGCTTCCTGCCTCGAAATCATTGGGGAAGTCGAGGGCGCGGTAGGGCACCGGCGTAGCCTCAAGGCGGCGCGTGATGTCGTCTCCGGCGTAGAGCTGCGCCATCGGCGGCGACCAGAAGAAGAAGCGCCGCGCGTTCACGAACAGATCGCCCCCGACCACGACCAGCAGCAGCGCCGCCAGCGCAGGGCCCTTGACCGTCCCCTGGCCGGCGGCCAGGCCGAGCCACGCGACGGCGGCCAGAACCACGGCCGAGCCGATCGCGCCGAGGGCGATGGCGCCCGCATTGGCCGCGGCCTGCTGGGCCATCTGGTCGGTCGCCAGGCTGCGCGCCAGCCCGCCCAGGGCGCCGCTCGCGCCGAGGAGCAGGAGGACGCCGGCGGCGATCGCCACGCCCCGCAGCGTCTTCGCGCCCTCGCCCCGCTCCAGGCGCTCCACGCCGAAGGCTGCGAAGCATGCGAAGACGAAGGTCGGGATGAAGAACGCCATCCCGGGAGCGCGGGTCACCTTGACCCCTGGCACCAGCGCGTACCAGAGCCGGTAGAACGGCGTGTGCCCGCCGAGCGCGACGAGGAGGAACAGCGCGGCCGCGCCGCCCAGGAACCAGACGAGCTGCCGGCGGCGCGCGTTCGCCACGCCCAGCGCCGCCAGCGCGAGCGTCGCCGCGCCGACGTACTCGGAGTGCAGCTTGAAGAAGTTGCTCCCCCAGTACTTGTCGAGGATGCCGGAGAAGGTCGGGACCAGCCAGTCGAGGATATTCTCGGGCGGCATGGCGTAGCTGGTCGCGTAGCCCCACCCCTGCTGGCCGACCGTCCGCGCCGCGTACGGCGCGTACTTGATGAACGGGAGGAGCTGGATCGTCGCCACGCCGAACCCGACGGCCACCGCCAGGGCGGCGAGGCCGAGCGAGGTCCAGCGCCAGCGCTGGTCGGGCCGCTCGTCGTCGCCGAAACAGAGCCAGAGCGTGAAGAGGCCGGCGAGGATGAGCGAGTACTGCGTCATCTGGAGCTGCGGGCTCAGCAGGTCGAGGCCGACGACCAGGGCGACGAGCCCGAACCCCTCGAGGCGGCGCTTCCGGATCCCGAGCAGCAGTCCGACCAGGAGCAGCGGCAGGAGCGCCGAGACCGCCATCTTCCCGTCGTGCCCGGGGCTCACCAGCGAGGCGACGATGCCCGAGAGCTGGTAGGCGAGACCGCCGGTGACGGACGCCGTCCAGGTGGCGCCGATGGTCCGGAGGAAGACGTAGGTGAAGAGCCCCGCCAGGACGAGGTGCAGCGCGAAGACGATGTTCAGCACCGTGTCGGGCGACAGGAGCAGGCGCAGGAACGAGGTCGGATAGAAGATGTCGCCGTGCATCGCGCCGACGAACGGCAGCCCGCCGAACATGTAGGGGTTCCACAGTGGGATGTGCCCCGTCCGGTGGAACTCCGAGGCCCAGAAGAAGCGGAACGGGATGCCGGTCCAGGTCTGGTCGCTGTTCTGCCCGCCGAGGAAGCTCCCGCCGAGCATCGGGTAGCACAGCAGGATGACGCCGACGCACAGCACGCCCAGCGCGAGCAGCGTGGGATGGCTCGGCGCGAAGCCGGCCGCGGTGGTCTCAGGCTCTTGCTTCGTCACGCTGGGACCTCATCGGGAAAGTGATCGCTGCGGCCAGGAGCTCGGTCGCGGTCAGCAGCAGCCGCGAGCCCACCAGGACGATGATGGCGCGCCTCGGGCCCATGAGCGGCGCGAGCCAGATGCCGAGCACTCCTTCACGCACGCCGAGCCCTCCCGGGGTGAACACCGCCAGCAATCCCGCCAGGGAACTGCCGGTGAAGATACCAACTGCCGACCAGATGCCCAGTCTCGTGGGCCCGACCAGACCAACGGCGCACAGATAGAGCGCGAGGCCCTGGGCGAGCCAGGCGAGGGTGGTGACGGCCGCCGAGAGCATGAGGGCGCCCTTCCCCACCGGTGCCAGTTCGAGCTGCCTGCCGAACATGGCGCCCAGCCATCGGGCGAGGACGTGGGTCCCACGAGGCCAAGCCAGAATCGCGGCGGTTCCCGCGGCGACGATCCCGCAGACGGCGACGGCCCAGGGGTGCTGTTTCCACTCCGGAGCGGCGACGCCCGTGACCAGCGCGCCGGTCGCCACGCTCACCAGCTGCACGATGATCGCGGACCCGGCGGCGGCCCACGGGGAGACGCCGGCGCGCTGGGCCAGGGCCGCCATCCCGCCGATCTGCCAGACCTTGCCCGGGACGTAGCGCGCGAGGTTCGAGATGCACCAGACGCGCGCCGCCGAAGTGTAGCGGAGCCTGGTGGGTCCCTCCCACCCGGCGAGCACCGCCCTCCAGGCGCTGATCAGGACGGCGTAGCTCGCCAGCACGATCCCGGCGGCCGCCGTCAACGCCACCGGGTCGAGGATGATCCGACCCTGAGACCCGCGGATCGTGCTCCAGTTCGCCGCGACGGTGAGGACGATGAAGTACGCGACGGCGATGCCGAGCGCCCACTGCAAGGCCACCCAGGTGCGCCTGACGAGCGTGCCGCGCACTAGGGCCGGCTCCGGCGCGAGAGGACGCGGCCGTAGATCGCCTCGAAGGCGGCCGCGACGGCGTCGGGCGACAGCCGCTCGAGCAGCGCGCGACCGGCGCGGCCGGCCCCCGCCAGGTAGCGCTCGTCACCCGCGACGCGGGACATCGCCTCTGCCAGGGCCGCCGGATCGCCGGGCGGCACCATCTCGCCTGCCTCGCGCTCGGTCATCAAGTCGGGTATCCCGCCCGAGCGCGTCGCCACGACGGGGACGCCGGCCACCAGCGCTTCCGCCACGACCAGGCCGAGGCCCTCGTCCACGGACGGCAGGACGAGGAGGCGCTTCGAGGCCAGGTGGGAGGCGACCGCCTCCGGTGCGACGGCGCCGGTGAACGTCACCCTGCCGGCGAGATCGTCCGCCGCCGCGCGCCGCTCGAGCACGGATCGCTCCGGGCCGTCGCCCACGATCGTCAGCTCCAGGCGCTGGCCGCGGCTGCCGAGAATCGCCAGGGCCTCGAGGAGGTCCCCGACCCGCTTCTGCCGCGTGAGGCGTCCGACGAACACGGCGCCGTGGCGTCCGCCCGGCGCGGCCGGCTGCGCCGAGACCGGAGCGAGCGGCATCGGGGTGAGAGGGATCTCGCGCGGGTCGCGCCCCAGCGCGTGCGCGGCCGACTCCGCGAGCGCGGAGGAGACGGCGGTGACGGCGGCGGCGCGGCGCAGGACGGCGCCCATGAGCCACCGGCCGCCGGGCAGCCGGCGGCTCAGCGCCACGTCGGTGCCGTGGAGCGTGACGATGAACGGCCGGCCGCGGCGCGCGGCGAGCGCGGCGGCGACGCCGCCCGGCACCCACCAGTGTGCGTGCACGACGTCCACCGGCGCCCCGCGACACTCCTCGCCGACGGCGGCGGCGAGGGCGCGGACCAGGCCGACGAAGGCCAGGGCGGCGAGCGGGTTGGTGGCCGCGGCCCGGTGCATCGTGCCCTGATAGGCGAGCGTCTCGCGCGAGGCGGCTGCGTACCGGACGCGGCGCACCGCGACCCTGCCCAGCGTCGGCGCGCCGCGCTCCCCGCGGTCGGCCGGCGCGATCGCCGTCACCGCGTGGCCCCGCGCCGCGAGCGCCTGCGCCAGGCGGCCGACAAAAGCGCCCGCCACGTCCCCCTCGGACCGCGGGAACGAGTGCGCGACCATCACGACGCGCATCGCGTCTACGGCTCGGCGGGGGGCGACCGGCGGCGGGACAGCTCCGCGGTCAGGTCCTGGATGGCGCGGTGGAGTCCGTGCAGCTCCTCGCGCTGGCCGGCCAGCAGCTCCCCGATGAAGCCGAACCCGAACAGCGCGATCCCGGAGATGACGAGCGTTTCGATGAGGTTGAGGAGCGGCCGGAACCCGACGCCGTATCCGAACCGGATGATCAGCGCCGCGACGCCGGCCAGGAAGCCGAGGACGAAGAGAATCGTGCCGGAGACGCCGAAGAACAGCATCGGCTTGCGGCCGAACTTGAGCTGGAACCAGACGGACAGGAGGTCCAGCACGCCGACCGGGATGCGGCCGATCCCGAACTTGCTCCGCCCCGCGTGGCGCGGCAGGAGCGTGACCGGCCGTTCCGCGAGGACGAACCCCTGCGCCGCCGCGACGACGGCGAAGAAGCGGTGCCAGTCGGGCCGCGCCGGCACGGCCTGCATCACCGCGCGCCGGTACGCCTTGACCGAGTTGAGGTCCGTGACCCGGATCCCGAACAGCAGGCGGCAGAGCCCGTTGTAGATGCCGGAGACGAACGCCTTCTCGTAGTGCCCCTGCTTGGTGCCCGTGACCAGGTCCGCCTCGCCCGCCAGGATCGGCGCGACGAGCGACGGGATCTCGGAGGGCAGGTACTGCAGGTCGGCCGGATAGAACACGAGGATGTCGCCGCGGGCGGCATCCCCCGCGGTCCTGAGCGCGTCGGCGATCCCCTGCTGGGTGCGGTGCCGCTCCCAGCGGAGGAACGGGTGCCGCGCCGCGAGAGCCTTCAGGACCTCGGGGGTCCCGTCCGTGCTGCCGTCGTCCACGACGACGACCTCGGCGGTGAACGGCGCCGGGCCCAGCGCGGCGGCCGCCTGGGCGACGAACTCGGGGAGGTTCTCCGCCTCGTCCTTCGCCGGGACGAGCACGCTGACGTCCACCGGCCCCCGCCCGCTGGCAAGGCTCATACGCGCTTCCGCATCCGGGCCGACAGGATCCCCAGCTGGTCGCGGTACTTCGCGACCGTGCGCCGCGCGATGCGCACGCCCTTCTCGCGCAGCCTCTGGACGATCTGCTGGTCCGTCAGCGGCTCCTGGGTGTCTTCCTCGGAGACGAGCTTCTGGATCTGCGCCTTGATGGCCCGGGCGCTGGCGTCCTCGCCCGTGGTGGTCGAGAGGGCGCTGGAGAAGAAGAACTTGAGCGGCAGGACCCCGCGCGGGGTCTGCACGTACTTCTCGTTCGTCACCCGGCTCACCGTGCTCTCGTGCATGTTGATGACTTCCGCCACCTCGCGCAGCGTGAGCGGCTTGAGGTGCTCGATCCCCTTCTCGAAGAAGTCGTGCTGCCGGTCCACGATGAAGTTCATCACCTTGAGCATCGTCTGGCGGCGCTGCTCGATCGCCTGGATCATCCACTGCGCGCTGTTGAGCCGCTGGGTGATGAACTCCCGGTTCTCGCCCACGAACTTCTTCTTGTCGCGTGCCACCTCCTGATATGCGCGGGAGAGCCGGAGGCGCGGGAGGTTGGTGTCGTTCAGGAAGACCCGGTACTTGCCGTCGATCTTCTCCACGATGAGGTCCGGGATGATGTAGTCGCCCTCGGTGGGGCTGTACCTGAGGCCGGGCTTGGGGTCGAGCTTGGCGATCTCGTCGGCCGCCGCCTGGACCTCCCCGGTCTCGAGCCCCATGCGCTTGGCGAGGTCGCTCCACCGGTGGGCGATCAGGTCGTCGTAGGCCTCGTTGAGGAGCCGGTAGGCGAGCGACTCCGTCCCGCCCTTGTCCTTGAGCTGGAGCATCAGGCACTCGCGCAGGTTGCGCGCCGCCACGCCCGGCGGGTCGAGCGCCTGCATGACCGCCAGCATCCGCTCGGCGTGCTCGAGCGCGTACGGCTCGGGCGCCTTCAGATTCTCGTGCTCGGTGGCGAACTCGGTCTGCAGATCGTTCGCGCCCTTCACGATCTCCTCGAGCCCGGCCGCGAGGTAGCCGTCGCTGCCGATGTTGCCGATGAACTCCTCGGCCAGGAGCAGCTGCCGGTCGTCGAGCTGCAGCAGCTGCAGCTGGTCGCGGAGGTGCTCGGCGAGGTCGTGGCCCTGCACGGTCACCGGCTCGATGTACTCGCGCGTCTCCGTCTGGCCGTGCCAATCGCCGTCGTCGAAGCCGTCGAGCAGGATGTCGTCCCAGTTCGTCCCGGTCGTCTCGGCCGGCTCCGGCGTCTCGCGCTTCTCCTGGACCTGCGGCGTCTCCTCTTCCTCCTCGGGCTCCAGCAGCTCGAGGAACGGGTTCGCCATCAGCTCCTGCTTGAGGTGCTGCTGGAGGTCGAGGAGCGGCATGTACAGCAGGTCCATCGCCTGGTAGAGCCGCGGATTGATCCGCAGGTCCTGCCGGAGGACGGTGTGCTGGCCGAGCGAGGTCTTCATGCCGCCGGCGAGAGGCGCGAGCGCAGCCGCGCCGTGAGGGTCGGGCCGAGATACAGATCGGCGACCCGGTCGTCGTACACGAGGGCGCGGACGGTGCCGGAGACCTGCACCCGGCCCTCGAACATGATGTAGGCCCGGTCCACGATGTCGAGGGTCTGCTCGACGTTGTGGTCGGTGATCAGCACGCCGATCCCCTTGTGCCGGAGGCCGGCGACGATGGTCTGGATGTCGTGGACCGCGATCGGATCCACGCCCGAGAACGGCTCGTCCAGCAGCATGAACTTCGGCCGCGTCACCAGCGCGCGGGTGATCTCCAGCCGGCGCCGCTCGCCGCCCGAGAGGGAATACGCCTTGTTGCGGCGGAGGTGGCGGATGGACAGCTCGTCGAGGAGCGTCTCGAGCCGGTGGTGCCGCTCCTCGGTGCTGATCGGCAGCATCTCGAGGATGGCGAGGAGGTTCTCCTCGACCGTGAGCTTGCGGAACACCGACGGCTCCTGGGCCAGGTAGCCGATGCCCCGCCGCGCCCGCAGGTACATCGGCAGCGCACTGATGTCTGAGCCGTCCAGGACGATGCGGCCGGCCTCGGGCGTGATCAGGCCGACCATCATGTAGAAGGTGGTGGTCTTCCCCGCCCCGTTCGGCCCGAGGAGGCCGACGATCTCCCCCTGCGCCAGCCGCACGTTCACGTCATCCACCACCGCGCGCCGGCTGTACGTCTTCCTGAGGCCGAAGGCCTCCAGGACGCTGCGCCCTCCCGCAGCCGCCTCCGCGTCGGCAACGGCGCGCTCGCCGGTGCTGTGGGTGATCATCCCCTGCCAGGCGGCCTCGAGGAGGGTCTGCCGCGCCGCGGCCCGGTCGGCGCCGAGGGCCGCCCACGTTTCGGCCTTGAACTGCACCACCGAGTTCTGGTCCCAGCCCCTGCCCGTGTCGCTGATGACGGCCTCGGTCGCCAGGCGCGGCAGCACGGAGGTCGCCAGGTGGCGCCGTACGTCGTCCACCGAGAGGCTGCCCGGGTCGGTTCGCCCGGACTCCCCCTCGGTGCGGCGGAGGGCGTCGAGGTAGTCCTCGCGGAACGCGACGGCGGCGGCGCCGAAGGGCGTCGCGCCCTGCTCGTCGCCGGCCTTCAGGAGCGCCGCCACGGCGAGGCAGATCGAGGGATCGCGGCCCGTGAGCTGGGTCAGCAGCACGTGGTCGCTCACGGGCGGCTCGGGCGCGGCTTCGTGGTGTCGGCCGGCAGCGGGGGATGCCGCGTCGTGTCCGGTGTGGCGCGGCGCGTGCTGTCCGGCGTCGCCGCGCCCGTCGTGTCCGCACCCGCGCGGCGCAGGGAGTCGGCCTTGGCCGAGTCGGGCTTGGGCGGCGGCAGCGGCTCGAGATAGATGCCGTCCACCTTCCCGACCACGTCCACGGTCGCGACCTTGGACTGCTGCATCGCGATGTCGATCCGCCGGCCGCGGGAGTAGTTGACGCCCTTGGGCTCGCCGGGATGATCCGAGTTGTCCACGTGATAGAGCGCGTGGGCCGAGCCGAACGAGGTCAGGTGGTCGAGCTGGGACTTCTTCGCTCCGCTGCTGTCGGTCACGACGCCGAAGTCGGCGCGCAGGGTGTCGCCGGTCAGCCAGTCCTCGTCGGCGCGGAACAGCGGTGGGGCGGCCTTGGCCGTCGTGTCGTGCACGGTCGTGTCGTGCGCCGTGGCGGTCCGCGCCGCCGTCGTATCGCGCGAGGCCGTGCTGCGGACGGTCGTGTCGCGCGAGGCCGGGGCGCCCGCGCCCGTGGTGTCGCGCACGGTCGTGTCCCGGCTGGTCGTCCGCGCGTGCCCGTAGGCCCAGACCAGGCGCACGATCTGGGCGGGCATGTGGATGTCGAGGGAGTCGGCGACGATCGTGTTCACGCCGCTGAGGGCGTTGGGCCGTTTGATCTTCCCCCAGGCCCGCGCTCGCTGGACCTTCCCGCTGTCGATGGTCATGTCCAGCGTGTCGGCCGTGAGCCGCCAGTCGGGCCCGTGAGCCAGCGCGTCGCCCCTGGACACCACCTGGCGGATCTCGTGGCTGTCGGTGAGCGCGAACCGGATGTCCTTGCCGGTGAGGTGGTAGGCGTCCTTTCCCTTCCCGTCCACCACCGGCGTCCCGCCGACCAGCGCGCCGAGGTTCCGCGCCAGGTCCAGCTGGGCGGAATCCCCGCGGGCCGCGACGTCGGAGCGGTCCACCGTCACGTGGCCTCCGCCCCACATCTGGTCGTTGCCCCGCATGTGGGTCCGGTCCGCCACGACGACGAACGCCTCGGTGTCGACGGGGGCGGCGGGAGGCGTGGTGTCGCGACGCGCCGAGTGGAAGTGGATCGTCGGCCGGCCGGTCGCGTACAGCTCCAGCGTGTCCCGCAGCGGCGGCGCGGCCCGGTAGTAGTCGAGGCTGGGCCCGCGCAGGTCCGAGCCGCTGTGGAGGTTCTTGGTGTAGACGTTCCCCTCCGCGTAGAGCCGCTCCTGCCGCAGGTAGTAGGTCACGTGGTCCGCGTCCAGCACGGAGGACGTGTCCCGGAAATGCACGTGCCCCACGAGGAACAGGAGGTCTCGCTCCGGATACCAGGCCACCGAGTCGGAGTACATGGTCGTCGTGGGCTGGTTGATGCAGTGCGACCACATGCCGCCGCCGGCGAAGACATCGGAGACGCCCGCGGCGTTCGGCGCCTGCACCATGTGGCTGGTCCCGTGGCTCGAGTCGATCTGCACGTTGCAGGTCGTCTGGGCAGGCGCGGGCTGCGGCTGCTGGGCCAGCGCGGGAGCGGCGACGAGGCCGAACGCGAGTGCGGCGATGAGGCGCACGTCACGGTCCCGGCATCACGAGGCGCCCGGCGGTGCCCCGCGCGCCCAGCACGGTGCAGTTGGTGAAGCCCGGGTCGCACGTGAAGCCCTTGTCGCCCTCGATGTGCTGGGCGGCCTTGTCCGCGACGAAGGGCCGAGTGGTCGTCACCTGGTTCTTGGCGGGATCGTACTCGAGGAAGTCGGTCTTGAGTCGCGCGCCGTCCGAGATACGCACGACCACCACGTTGCCGCTGGCCGACATTTGGTTGGTGCGCATCCAGTACACGCCCGTCAGCGACGTCAGGATCGACAGCTGCACCCCCTCGGGCGAGAAGAAGGTCACCGTGACCTTCCGCAGGTCCACGCGCCCGGGAGCCTCGTAGACGAGGGCGGAGTCGGACCTCAGGACGGCCTGCTTGACGCCCATGCTCGTGAGGAACTGCGTGACCCCGAACATCACCTGGTCGGCGCTGTCCGCCTGGGCCCCGAGGGACGCCACGCCCTTCCCGCCGCCGCCGCAGCCGGCCAGAACGGACGCACAGACGGACAGACGCACAGACGCACGGAGAAGGCGCGCCACGTGGCGTGCGTCCGTGCGTCCGTGCGTCCGTGCGTCCTGCATCAGGCCGCCCCCGCCCGCATCAGGTCGTGCAGGTGCACGACGCCGACCAGGTGGCCGCCGTCGTCCACCACCGGCATCGCCATGATCCCGCGCTGCTCCATCGTGTTCACGGCGCCGCTGGCCAGGTCGCCGGGCCGGGCGAGCTTCGGCGTGCGCGTCATCACGTCGCCGACCTTCGCCTCCAGGAAGTCCGTCCGCTTCTCCATCAGCCGCGTCAGGTCGCCGGCGGTGACCACGCCGATGACGACGCCCTGGGGGCCCGTGACCGCGACCGTGCCGCGGCGCTCGGCCAGGAGGACGACGCATTCGCGCATCGAGGCGTCGGGACCGAGCGCCGGGAGCTTCTCCGTGACCATCACGTCCCGGACCACCAGCAGCAGGCGGCGACCCAGGGCCCCGCCCGGATGCAGGCGCGCGAAGTCGTCGGGCTTGAACCCCTTGGCCTCGAACAGCGCGATGGCGAGCGCGTCGCCGAGGGCGAGCGCGACCGTGGTGCTGGTCGTCGGCGCCAGGTCGAGCGGGCACGCCTCGGACTCGACCGCCGCGTCGAGGGCGACGTCGGCATGCCGGGCGAGGGTGGAATCGGCCTTCCCCGTGATCGCGACCATCCTGACGCCGAGGCGCTTCAGGAAACCGACCAGCCCGAACAGCTCGTCGGTCTCGCCGCTCTTCGAGATGAGGATCGCGGCGTCGTCGCGGCCCACGATCCCGAGGTCCCCGTGCACGCTGTCCACCGCGTGGAGGAAGGTCGCCGGCGTGCCGGTCGAGGTGAGCGTCGCCGCGATCTTGCGCGCGATGACGCCGGACTTGCCGACCCCGGAGACGATGATGCGGCCCCGGCACGACAGCAGGAGCTGCACCGCCTCGGCGAAGCGGCCGTCGAGACGACCCGCGAGCGCGGCCAGGGCGCCGGCCTCCTGCTCCAGCACCCGGCGCCCGAGGGCCACCAGCTCCCGGGCCTCACCGCCCGAGGACATCGCCCCGCTCCTTGAGGTAGGCGCGCACCACGTCGTTCCAGACTCCGCGCGCCTTGAGGAACGCTTCGGCGAACTCACGCAGGGCGCCGCGGCCCCCGGCGTGCACGGTCGTGAAGCGGACGACCTCCCGCACCTCGGCGCAGGCGTTCGCGACGCCGACCGGGAGCGCGACCCGGCGCAGCAGCGGCAGGTCGGGGAGGTCGTCGCCGATGAAGCACGCTTCCTCCCAGCGCATCTGGCGCCGCAGCAGCATTCCTTCGAACACCGGCAGCTTCCGCGCGCCCGCGTCGGCCGCGAACTCGTCCGCCTGGAGCTCCTGGGCGCGGATGCGCGCCGCGTCGCCGGCACGCCCGGTCACGACGACGACCACCAGACCGGCGGCGCGCAGCAGGTGCACGCCCAGGCCGTCCTGGATGTCGAACCGCTTGAGCTCCACGTTCTGGCCGCCGGCCGTCCCGATGTAGAGGCCGCCGTCGGTCATCGTGCCGTCCACGTCGAACCCGATGATGCGGATCCGCTTGGCGACCGCGGGCTCAAGCACGGCGGCCTCGCGCGGCGTGCCAGACGTCCAGCGTGCGGGCGATGATGTCGGCGAGGTCCTGGAGGCGGATCATGTTCGGGCCGTCGGACGGCGCGTGGTCCGGGTCGGGGTGCGTCTCGACGAAGAAGCCGTCCGCTCCCGCCGCCGCGGCCGCGGCGAGCAGCGCGGGGATGTGCTCCCGGAGCCCGCCGCTCGCGCCGCCCTTCCCCTGCCCCGGCTGCTGCACGCTGTGCGTGGCGTCGAACACCACCGGGCAGGCGCACGCGGCCTTGAGGCGGGCGAAGTTCCGCATGTCCACGACCAGGTCGCCGTAGCCGAAGAAGGTCCCCCGCTCCGTCACGGCCACCGTGGCCGCGCCGCCGCTGCGGACCTTCTCGAGCGAGCCGGCCATCCCCTCCGGGCTCATCCACTGCCCCTTCTTCACGTTGACCGGCCGTCCGGCGCTGCCCGCCGCGACGAGGAGATCCGTCTGGCGGCACAGGAAGGCCGGCACCTGGAGCACGTCCGCCACGGCGGCCGCCGCCCGCACCTGGGCCACCTCGTGCACGTCGGTGAGGATCCTGAGACCGGTGGCGGTGCGTACGCGCTCCAGCGCGGCGAGGCCCGCCTCCATCCCGGGACCGCGGGCCGCGCCGAGCCGCGCGCGGTTGGCCTTGTCGTAGGACGCCTTGTAGGTGACCGGGATCTTGAACCGCTGCGCCAGCTCGGCCAGCCGCTCGCCGACCTGGAGGTTGAGCCGGTCGTCTTCGACCACACAGGGGCCCGCGAGCAGGAACGGGCCGGGTCCGAACGGCTCGGGGCGCATCCTACCTCGAGGCCGCCGCGAGCGATTCGGGCGTGGGGACCCCCGCCGCTCCCCGGCGCCGGCGGGCGTCGTAGGCGGCCGCGATGAAGCTGGCGAACAGCGGGTGCGGGCGCGTGGGACGCGACTTCAGCTCCGGATGGAACTGGCACCCGATGTACCAGGGGTGCTCCGGCAGCTCCAGCATCTCCACCAGCGAGCCGTCCGGCGAGAGGCCGGTCAGCCGCATCCCGTGCTCCGCGAACAGGTCGCGGTACCCGTTGTCCACCTCGTAGCGGTGGCGGTGCCGCTCGGAGATCTCCGAGACGCCGTAGATGCGGGCGATCTGCGAGCCCGCCCGCAGCTTGCAGGTGTAGGCGCCGAGCCGCATCGTGCCGCCCAGGTCCTGCACGTTGCGCTGCGACGGCAGGAGCGAGATCACCGGGTTGCCGCACTCGGCCTCGAACTCGGACGAGTTGGCGTCGGGGATCTTGCAGACGTTGCGCGCGAACTCGATGATCGCCACCTGCATCCCCAGGCAGATCCCGAAGAACGGCATCCGGCGCACCCGCGCCGCCTCCGCCGCCTGCACCATCCCCTCGATGCCTCGGATCCCGAACCCGCCGGGGATCAGCAGCGCGTCGTACGGCGCCAGGAGCTTCTGCGCGGTCTCCAGGTCGGTGAAGCGATCGGAGGACACCCACTCCATCGTGATGCCGACGTTGTTGGCGATCCCGCCGTGGATCAGGGCTTCCTGCACCGACTTGTAGGCGTCCACCAGCTGCGTGTACTTGCCCACGATCGCGATCTTCACCTGGTCGTTGGGCCGCAGGATCTTCTCGACCATCTCCCGCCACAGACGCAGATCCGGCTCCGGCGTGTCGAGGCGCAGCCGCTGGCAGACCTCGCGGTCCAGCCCCTGCTCGTGCAGGCGCAGCGGCACCTCGTAGATCGTCTCCACGTCGGTGGACTCGACCACGCACCCGAAGTCCACGTTGCAGAAGAGCGCGATCTTGCGCCGCAGCTCCTCCGGCAGCGGCTGCTCGCACCGCGCGATCAGGATGTCGGGCTGGATCCCGATTTCCATCAGCTCGCGCACCGAGTGCTGCGTCGGTTTGGTCTTGAGCTCTCCGGTCGCCGCGATGAACGGCACCAGCGTCAGGTGGATGAACAGCGAGTTGTCCCGGCCCACCTCCTGCCGGAACTGGCGGATCGCTTCCAGGAACGGCAGCGACTCGATGTCGCCCACCGTGCCGCCGATCTCGGTGATCACGACGTCGTGGTCGGGCGCCAGCCGCCGGATCGCGCTCTTGATCTCGTCGGTGATGTGCGGGATCACCTGCACCGTCGAGCCGAGATACTCGCCGCGGCGCTCCTTGGTGATGACCGACTGGTAGATCCGCCCGGTCGTGATGTTGTTGGCCTGCGAGAGCGAGCGGTCGATGAACCGCTCGTAGTGGCCGAGGTCCAGGTCCGTCTCGGCCCCGTCGTCCGTCACGTACACCTCGCCGTGCTGGAACGGCGACATCGTCCCGGGATCCACGTTGATGTACGGGTCGAACTTCTGGATCGTCACGCGGAGTCCGCGCTCGGTCAGGAGGCGGCCAAGCGACGCGGCGGCGATGCCTTTCCCGAGGGAGGACACGACGCCGCCGGTCACGAACACGAACTTGGTCGCATGCTGGGTCACGGTGCGATCAGGCACTCCGTTCCTCTCCTCTCGCGAGCAGGTACGCTTCCGCGCGCCTCAGGTCCTCTTCCGTGTCGATGCCGGGCTGCGCGCCCCTGGCCAGCCGCGCCACCCCGATCGTCATCCCGTGCGCCAGGGGCCGCAGCTGCTCCAGCTTCTCGGAGCGCTCCGGCGCCGTCGGCGCCAGCGCCATCCACCGCTCGAGCGCCGCCGGCCGGAAGGCGTACACGCCCAGGTGCTGCCAGTAGGTCGCGCCGGCCCCGCCGTCCCGCGGGTACGGGATCAGGCTGCGCGAGAAGTACATGGCCCGGCCGTCCTCGCGCAGCACCACCTTCACCACGTTGGGCGAGACCGCCCCGGAGCCGTCCAGCGGCACCGCCGCCGTCCCGATGTCCGCGCCGCCCAGCACCTGCTCCACCGCGCCCCGGATCGCCTCGGCGGGGAGGAACGGTTCGTCCCCCTGCACGTTGACGACCACGTCGAACCCGCGGTACTCGGCGCGGGCGGCCACCTCTGATACCCGCGACGTCCCGGAATCGTGGCTCGCCCCCGTCATCAGGCCCCGGCACCCGGCCCGCGCCGCAACCCGCACGATCTCGTCGGCGTCCGTGGCCACCACGACCGCCTCGAACACGCCCGACTCCAGCGCGTTGCGTGCAACGCGCTCGATCAGCGGCTTGCCCGCCAGCATCCGCAGCGGCTTGTCCGGGAGCCGCTCGGCCCCCAGCCGCGCCGGAATGACCCCCAAAACTCTAGCGGCGGCCACGAGGGGCGGCCGCGCGTGCAAGAATCACACCGAAAACTACCTGGAGGCCGCGAACAAGTCAAAACGTTGTGGGAGTTCTACTTAGGAAAGCGAAGGGGTCTGCAATCTAAGGCTGACCTGCCGCGGGCGCCAGAGGGTGCCCGCACAATCCGAGGAAGTTGCCGAGGATGGTCCTGCCCACGGCCGTCCCGATGGATTCCGGGTGGAACTGCACCCCGTGGATCGGGAGCGTGCGATGGGCCATCGCCATCACTTCCGGGGCGCCTCCGTCGTCGTCGGACCAGGCGCTCGCGGCGAGCGCCTCGGGCAGGCCCGAGGGCTCGACGACCAGCGAGTGGTAGCGCATCGCCTCAAACGGCGACGGGAGTCCGGCGAGGACCCCGGTGCCGTCGTGGCGGACCATGGAGGTCTTGCCGTGCATCAGCCGGCGCGCCCGTCCCACCTTCCCGCCGAACGCGACCGCGATCGCCTGGTGGCCGAGGCAGACGCCGAGCACGGGTACGCGCTTTCGCGCCGCGGCCTGGACCAGCGCCACTGCGATGCCCGCGCGTTCTGGCACGCCCGGCCCCGGCGAGATGACGATCCCCTCGGGAGAAAGGGCGAGTACCTCGTCGGCGGTGAGGGCGTCGTTGCGGCGCACCTCGGGCTCGGCCCCCAGCTCGCCCAGGTACTGGACGAGGTTGAAGGTGAACGAGTCGTAGTTGTCGAGGACGAAGATCATCCGATCCCAATGTGGCCGGTCAGGCCCGGGGATGGAAGGTCCGGTGCACGCTGCGCAGGTAGTCGCGGTCCACCTTCGTGTAAAGCTGCGTGGTGCTGAGGTCGGCGTGGCCGAGCATCTCCTGGACCGCCCGGAGGTCGGCCCCGCCCTCGAGCAGGTGGGTCGCGAAGGTGTGCCGCAGGGTGTGCGGCGTGACGCGCTTGGTGAGCGCGGCCGCCCGGGCGCAGCGGCGGATGATGCCCCATGCCCCGACCCGGGAGAGCGGTCTGCCGCGTGCGTTCAGGAAGAGCCGGCCGGCCCCCTTCCCCTTTTCCAGCTTGGGCCGGATCTCGCGGACGTAGAGGGCGACGGCCCCGAGCGCGCGGCGGCCGACGGGCACGAGGCGCTCCTTGCTCCCCTTGCCGTACAGCCGCGCCAGCCCCTCGTCGAACAGGACGTCCTTGACCTCGATCCCGCACAGCTCGGAGACGCGGCCGCCCGTGGCGTAGGCGAACTCGAGGAGCGCGCGGTCCCTCCAGGCCAGCGGGTGGTCGGCGTGCGGGGCGGCCAGCAGGCGCTCCACCTCCTGGACCGTGAGCACCGCCGGCAGGGTGCGCCACTTCTTCGGGCTGGCGAGCCGCTCCGTCGGGTCCCGGACGACGTGCCCCTCCCCGACCAGGAACCGGTAGTAGGTGCGGGTGGCCGAGATGTGGCGGCGAATGCTGGTCGCGGCGAGGCCGAGGTCCTTGAGACGGAAGACGAAGTCGCGGAGCATCGCCGTGGTCGCGCCCTCAGGGGCTCCTGCGCCGCGGTCCGCGAGGAACTCGACGAGGTGGGCGAGGTCGCGCTGATACGCGGCGACCGTGTTGGGAGAGGCGCCGCGCTCCAGGGTGAGGTAGTCGGCGAACTGCTCCACCCGGAACGCCGCCGGGGCCGCGGGAGGCGCTTCAGGCTTCACGGGCGAGGGTGCGGCGCCGCCACCGGAGGGCCGCCCAGGTGAGGAGCGACGTCACCACCAGCGCGACGGCCGCGAGCCACCACGACAGGTGCTTGAGGGCGTAGCTCACCGCGTACCAATTCTGCCCGAGGCGATGCGCCAGCAATACCAGGAAGCCGTACCAGATGCCGGACGCCACCACCACCGGCGCCAACGCGCGCACGGCGCCGATGCCGACCACTCCCGCGAACGGCGGCACGACCGCCCGGTATCCCGGGAGGAAGCGGCTCACGAAGATCCCCCAGACGTGGTGGCGCTGGTACAGGCCCTCGAGCGCCCGGATCGCCCGGGGGTGGAGGAGCCGCCGGCCCGCGCGGGACTCCGTGAAGGTGCGTCCCACCGTGCGCGCGACCCAGTACGTGCCGATGGCCGACGCGACGTTGGGGATCCAGGTGGCGAAGAAGACGCCGAGCATCGTGACGCTGCCGCCCTGCCCGGCGAGAAAAGCCCCCAGCGCCACAGCCGTGTCGGCGGGCACCGGGGGAAAGATGTTCTCGAGAGCGGCGAGCAGCGCGATGACGCCGTAGACCCCGGCCGGGGGGAGGCCGGCCAGCCACTGGAGCGCCTGGTCGATCAGCCGGTCGCCGCCTGGATCACCGTCGCCACCGCGATGGCGGCGATCCCTTCGCCGCGCCCGATCCAGCCCATGCCCTCGTTCGTCTTCGCCTTGATGCTCACCGCGCCCATGTCCACCCCGAGCGCCTTGGCGGTCGCGGCGCGCATCGCCCCGATCTTGTCCGCCAGCTTGGGTCGCTCGGCGATGATCGTGACGTCCACCTGCTGCACCGCGAGGCGGTCCTGCTGGAGCGTCTCGACGACCTTCTTCACGAAGCGGGTCGAGTCGGCGCCCTTCCACTGCGGATCGTCGTCCGGGAAGAAGCTGCCGATGTCGCCGATCGCCGCGGCGCCGAGCAGCGCGTCCACCACCGCGTGCAGGGCGACGTCCCCGTCCGAATGCCCGGCGAGGCCGTGGGTGTGCGGGACCGTGACGCCCCCCAGGCGCAGGGGGCGCCCCGCGCTGAAGCGGTGCGAGTCGTAGCCGATGCCGACGCGTGTGCTCATGAGCGGAGGATCCGGATGGCAAGATGGGCGGCGTTCTTCGCGTTGTCGATGCCGACGGTACCGACGGGCACGCCGCTGGGCGTCTGCACCATCGAGTATAGCGCGTCGGTGCCGTGCAGCGCACCGACGTCGAACGGAATGCCGATGACCGGCAGATCGCTCTGCGCGGACACGGCACCCGGGAGCGCGGCGGCCAGTCCCGCCCCACAGATGACCACGCGGTAGCCCTTGGATCGGGCCGAGCGCGCGAGGGCGGCCGTCTTCTCCGGCTCGCGGTGAGCGGAGGACACGAGGAAGTCGTATCCGATGCCGGCGTCGTCCAGGATCTTGAAGGCCGGCTCGATGCGCGGGAGGTCCGACTCCGAGCCGACCAGGATCAGCACCACCTTGGCGGCGTCGGTGGCACTCGCGGCGGGGCCAGATCGGGCGGACGGCGCATCGGAAGTGTCGTGTGGCGTTCGGCTCCCGTCCGGCGCGCTCACGCGGCCTCCTCGACCGGGCTGTAGTCCTGGCGCCGCCGCACCGGCGTGAAGCCCGCGCCGGTGATGAGGCGCCGGATCTCCTCCGCGGTCGTGCGGAAGGTCGTCCCGGCGGCCGAGACCACGCTCTCCTCCATCATCAGCGAGCCGAAGTCGTTGGCGCCGAAGTGCAGCGAGATCTGGCCGATCTTCATCCCCATCGTCACCCAGCTCACCTGGAGGTTGTCGAAGTTGTCGAGCGCCAGCCGCGCGACGGCCAGCGTCCTGAGGTAGGTCACGGCGTCGGTCTTCGGCGTGCCCTCCATCTCGGTGTGCTCGGGCTGGAGCGGCCAGCAGATGAAGGCGGTGAAGCCGCCGGTCCGCGCCTGCTGCTCCCGCAGGCGCAGGAGGTGCTCGATCCGCTCGGCGTTGGTCTCGCCCAGGCCGTACGTCATCGTGCAGGTGGTCTTCATCCCGTGGCGGTGCGCGGAGTCCATCACCTCGAGCCACTCCTCGGTCATCGCCTTCTTCGGCGCGACCATCTTCCGCACGCGGTCCACCAGGATCTCGCCGCCGCCGCCCGGGATGGAGTCGAGCCCCGCCGCCTGCAGCGCCTCGACCACCTGGTCCACGGACATGCGGAAGCGCCGGGCGAAGAACTGCACCTCCGACGGCGAGAAGCCGTGGATGTGGATCGGGTGCTCCCGCTTGATGAAGTGCAGCAGGTCCAGGTACCAGTCGAACGGGATGTAAGGGTTGTGCCCGCCCTGCATCAGGATCTGCACCGCGCCGATCGCCTTGGCCTCGTCGATCTTCCGGCCGATCTCCTCGAACGACAGCGTGTAGCCTTCCGGGTGCTTGGGGCGGCGGTAGAACGCGCAGAACCTGCAGTCGGCGACGCAGACGTTCGTGTAGTTGATGTTGCGGTCCACGATGTACGTCACGATCCCGTCGGGATGGCGGCGGCGCCGCTCGGCATCCGCCAGCGCGCCCAGCTCGACCAGCGGCGCGCGCTCGTACAGCTCGAGAAGCTCTCGCGCCTCGGACACGGTCAGGCTGCTCCCAGGAAGGAGAGCGTGCCGTCCGGCACCGCGCCGCGGGCCGCGAGCCGGCGCAGGAAGTCGGTGAGGCCGGCCAGGTGCCGGTACGAGAGCCCGTAGTCGAGCCCGGCCAGATACTCGCGGCAGCCCGCGCGCTCGACGCCGGTGGCCTCGCTGGCGCGCTCGGCCAGATCCCCCAGATGGGCCAGCCCCCACTTCCGGCTCGCCAGCAGGGCGCGGTGCACGTCGCGCACCGCCTGCCGGTCCACCGCCCGCCGCGCCGCCCAGACCGCGAACACGAACGGGAGCCCGGTCCACGCCTTCCAGGCCTGGCCGAGGTCCGTGACGTGCGGGTAGGCGTGCCGGGCGCTCAGCACCAGGGCGGAGTCGCCGATCACCAGGACGCCGTCGTGCGGCACGGCGGAGAGCCCCGAGAGGTCGCCGACCTCGGTCGGTGCCGGCGCGACGTCCAGCGCTACGTGCCAGTGGTCCCGTGCCAGCAGGTCGAGCAGCTCCACCGAGGTCCGCGAGGAGGTCGAGACCAGCACCCGCGCCCCGTCCAGCTCCTCGGGCGCCCGCCGGCTGAACAGGAGCACGCTCCGCACCGGCCCGTCCGAGCTGATCGCGAGATCGGGGAGCAGGTCGTAGTCGGCCGCGTGGCGCGCGTAGGCGACCGCCGAGATCACGCTCACGTCGAGGCGTCCGTCGGCCAGCCGGTCGTTGAGCTCGGCCGGCGTGCCGGTCACGAGGGATGCCGGGGCCGCCACCAGGCCGCGGTCGATCGCCCCGTAGACCGGGTAGCAGTTCACGTAGCCGATCCGGCCGAGGCGCATCAGTCGAAGGTCCGCACGGTCTGGTAGAGCGAATCGCGCTCGACGGGCGTCTTTCCCGCGCCGCGGATCAGCTCGACCAGGCCGCCCAAGGTGAGCTCCATCGGCGTGCGCGCTCCCGCCTCGTGGTAGACGCGCTCGTAGACCACGGTGCCCTCGAGGTCGTCGCACCCGAAGTGGAGCGCCACCTGCGAGACGAAGGCCGACACCATCGGCCAGTGTGTCTTCACGTGCGGCACGTTGTCCAGCACCAGGCGGCCCATCGCGATGTTCATCAGGTCGTCCACGCCCGTGGTGGCGCGCCCCTGCCAGCCGTGTTCCTCGCCCAGCGCGTTGTTGTCGGGGTGGTAGGCCAGCGGGATGTACGTCAGGAAGCCGGGGCTCTCGTCCTGGAGGGCGCGCAGGATCAGCAGGTGCTCCGCCCGGTCGCGCATCGTCTCGACGTGTCCGTACAGCATCGTGCAGTTGGTCGGGATGCCGAGCGCGTGCGCTTGGCGGTGCACCTCGAGCCAGTCCTCCGCGGCCAGCTTCCGATCGGCGATCGTCATGCGCACCGCGCGTCCGAAGACCTCGGCCCCGCCGCCCGGAAGGCTGGTCAGGCCGGCCTCCTTGAGCTGCACGAGGACCTCCCGGAAGGAGCACTGCTCGATCCGGGCGAGGTGCGCGATCTCGACCGCGGTCAGCGCCTTGACGTGCACGCCGGGGTACGCCGCGCGCAGGGCGCGGATCATGTCCGTGTAGTACGAGAGCTTGAGCTTCGGGTGCAGCCCGCCCACGATGTGGAACTCGCGGGTCGGGGCGCTCTTGGCGCGTGCGGCCTCGGCCAGCACCTCCTCCAGCGTCCGCGTGTAGGCGCCTTCCTCCTTCGGCATGCGCGCGAAGGAGCAGAAGACGCAGGTGTTCCGGAGGATGCAGACGTTGGTCGGATTGATGTGCTGGTTCGACGCGAAGAAGACGCGGTCCCCGTTCTTCTCCCGGTTCCGGGCGTCGGCCAGGGCGCCCACCGCGAGGAAGTCGCGGCTCTCGAAGAGCCGGACCGCGTCCTCGACGTCGAGGCGCTCGAGCGCGGCGAGCTTCTCCACGACGGGGCGCAGGCCGTCGTCGTGCAGCGGGATGTCCGTGACGTCGCGGAGCGCGGTGGTCATCCCGCAGCCCTAGGCGTCGAACCGCTTGACGATGAGCGAGACGTTGTGCCCGCCGAAGCCGAACGAGTTGGACATCGCGACGTCCACGCGGCGCTCGACCGCGCGGTTCGGCGCGCAGTCCAGGTCGCACTCGGGATCCGGGGTGCGGTAGTTGATGGTCGGCGGGATCACGCCGTACGTGATCACCAGGGTGCAGATCGCGAACTCCACTCCGCCCGCGGCGCCGAGCAGGTGGCCGGTCATGGACTTGGTGGAGCCGAAGACGAGCTTGCGGGCGTCGTCGCCGAAGACCTTCTTGAGCGCCTGGGTCTCGGCGATGTCGCCCGGCGGCGTGGACGTGCCGTGCGCGTTCACGTAGCCGATGGCGGAGGTCTCGACCCTGGCGTCGGCCAGGGCCCCCCGCATGGCCTGCTGCGCGCCCCGGCCCTCCGGCGCGGGATTCGTCATGTGGTACGCGTCGGCGCTCATCCCGAAGCCGGCGACCTCGCCCAGGATCCGCGCTCCGCGCCGCTCCGCGTGCTCGAGGCTCTCCAGCACGACCACGCCCGAGCCGTCGCCCATCACGAACCCGTCCCGCGTCTTGTCGAACGGGCGGGAGGCGTGCTCCGGGTCGTCGTTGCGGGTGGACAGGGCCTTCATGTTCGCGAAGCCGGCGATCGCGAGCGGCGTGATCGCGGACTCCGCCCCGCCCACGATCATCGCGTCGGCGTCGCAGTCCTGGATCAGGCGGTAGCCCTCGCCGATGGCGTGCGCCGAGGAGGCGCAGGCCGACACGGTGCAGTAGTTCGGACCCGTGAGGCCGTACCGTATCGCCACCAGCCCCGACGCCATGTCGGGGATGAACATCGGGACGAAGAACGGGGACACGCGGGACGGCCCCTGCTGGAGGAAGATCTTGCACTGCTCCTCGAACGTGCCGATCCCGCCGATCCCGCTCCCGATGATGACCCCGGTGCGCGAGGGGTCCGGGAACTTCCCTTCCAGGCCCGCGTCGCGGACCGCCTGCGTCGTGGCGGCGAGCGCGTACTGCGCGAACAGGTCGCAGCGCTTCGCTTCCTTCTTCTCCAGGTAGGCCAGCGGGTCGAACCCCTTCACCTCGCAGGCGAACGTCACGTCGAGCGGCGTGGGGTCGAAACGCTGAATGCGCGCGGCCCCGGACTTCCCGGCGACCAGCGCGCTCCAGCTTTCTGCCACGGTGTTGCCGACGGGCGTCACCAGCCCGAGGCCGGTGACGACGACCCTCCGCGCCACTACTTCGCGCCCATCCGCTGATGCAGATACGTGAGCGCGTCCCCGACGGTGCGGAGCTTCTCCGCCTCTTCGTCCGGGATGTCGAGGTCGAACTCCTTCTCGAAGGCCATTACGAGCTCGACGGTGTCGAGGCTGTCGGCACCGAGATCCTCCATGAAGCTCGCCTCGTTCGTGAGCTTCTCGCGCTCGACGCCGAGCTCCTCGGCGATGATGTCCTTCACTCGCGCTTCGAGATTCGCCATGTCGGCCATGAGAGTCCTGCCCCTCCTAGAGTTGGACCGCTACATCACCATTCCGCCGTCGACCACGATCACCTGGCCCGTAATGTACGATGCGGCATCGGATGCGAGGAAGGCCACGGCGGCGGCCACGTCCTCGGGCGTTCCGAGCCTTCCCAGGGCGATCTGGGCGCTCAACGCCTCCCGGGCCTGCGGGGACAGCCCGGCCGTCATGTCCGTTTCGATGAACCCGGGGGCCACCGCGTTCACCCGGATGTTCCGCGACGCCAGCTCCTTCGCCGCGCTCTTCGTCAACGCGATCAGCCCGCCCTTCGACGCCGCGTAGTTGGACTGCCCCTTGTTGCCCACCATGCCGACCACGCTCGCCACGTTGATGATCCGCCCCGACCGGCGCTGCATCATCCCGCGAATGACCACCTTCATCGTGCGGTAGGCACCCTTCAGGTTGACGTCGAGCACCGTGTCCCACTGCTCCTCGGAGAGCCGCGCCAGCAGGTTGTCGCGCGTGATCCCGGCGTTGTTGACCAGGATCTCGATGGGGCCGAGGTCGCGCTCCACCTCCGCCACGCACTGCTCGATCGCGGCGGTGTCCACCACGTCCACCCGGAAGCCGCGGGAGCCGCAGCCGATCTCGGCGGCCACCTCGAGCGCGTGCTCGTAATCCCGGTCCAGGACGGCGACGTGCGCCCCCTGCCCGCACGCCAACTCCTTGGCGATGAACCGGCCGATGCCCCGGCCCGCCCCCGTCACCATCGCCACCTTGTCGTCCAGCCCGAAGTTCACGCCGCCTCCAGGAAGGCCTGCAGCTCGGCCGCGGTGCCGAGGTTCACCGTCCGCGCCCCGGGCAGGATCCGCTTCGCCAGGCCCGTGAGCACGTTCCCCGGCCCGATCTCCACGAACGCCGCACCGTCCCCGGCGAGCGCCGCCAGCGTCCGCACCGAGTCCACCCACCGGACGGGGCTGGTGAGCTGCGCGTCCAGCAGCCGCCGCGCCAGGTCGGTCTCGCGCACCGGCTCCGCGCTCGCGTTGGCGACGACCGGGAACCTGGGGCTCGCGAGCGCCACCGCCTTCAGCGCCCGGCCGAACTCGGCCGCGGCCGGCTCCATCAGCGGCGAGTGGAATGCGCCGCTCACCCTGAGCGGGATCACGCGCTTGGCCCCGGCCGCCTTGAGCAGCTCCCCGGCACGGGCGACCGCCGCCGGATCCCCCGAGACGACGACCTGGTCGGGGGCGTTCAGGTTCGCCGCCACCACGACGCCGTCCCTCCCGCTCGCCTCGCGGCAGATGGCGACAACCCGTTCGGCGTCGAGCCCCATCACCGCCGCCATGGTGCCGGGCCGCTGGACGCCCGCGTCGCGCATCAGCTCACCGCGCCGCCGCACCAGCCGCGCCGCTTCCGGGCCGCCGAGTGCGCCCGCCGCCAGGTAGGCGCTGTACTCGCCCAGCGAATGGCCCGCCGCGGCCGCCACCTGGGGCGCCAGCTTCGGCCCCGCCACCGCCCACACCGCCCAGCTGTGCGCCAGGATCGCCGGCTGCGCGTGATCGGTGCGGGTGAGCAGAGACTCCGGCCCGTTCCACATCACCGCCGAGAGCCCGAAGCCGAGCGCCTCGTCCACCGCCTCCAGCGCGGCCCGTGCCGCCGGAAACGCCTCCGCCAGGTCCTTCGCCATCCCGACCCGCTGCGCGCCCTGGCCGGGACACAGCAGCGCCACGCTCACCAGCGGACGACCATCGCTCCCCAGGTGAACCCGGAGCCGAAAGTGGCGAGCAGGACGAGCATGCCGGGCTTGAGCCGCCCACTGCGGCGCGCCTCGTCGAGCGCCAGCGGGATCGACGCGGAGCTCGTGTTCCCGAAGCGGTCCACGTTGGTGAAGACCTTCTCCATCGGGATCTTCGCGTGCTCCGCCGTCGCGGTGATGATGCGCATGTTGGCCTGGTGCGGCACCATCAGGTCCACCTGCTCGCCGGTCACCCCCGCCAGATCGAGCGCACACTGCGCCGCGTCCGACATCGCCCTCACGGCCGCCTTGAAGACCTCGCGTCCGGCCATCTTGAGGTAGTAGCTGTGGTCCTTCAGCAGCTCCTCGCTCGGGGGATGCGACGCGCCTCCGCCCGGCCGATACAGCAGCTCGGCGAGGGTGCCGTCCGACTTCAAGTAGCTCGACAGGATCCCCCGCTCGCCCGTGGCCTTGACGAGCACGCCCGCGCCGGCGCCGTCGCCCAGCAGCACGGCGGTGGACCGGTCGGTCTGGTCGGTGATGCAGCTCAACCGCTCGCTGCCGACGACGAGGGCCCGCGACGCGGTACCGGCATCGATCATGGATTTCCCGACCACGAGCGCGTACACCCACCCCGGACAGGCGGCGATCACGTCGAAGGCGGCGGCGTTCTTGGCGCCGATCAGCGCCTGGACGTCGCACGCCATCGAGGGGAGCAGCCGGTCCGGCGACGCGGTCGCCCCGACGATCAGGTCCAGATCCGCCGGCTCGAGCTTCGCGTCGGCCAGCGCGAGCATGCTGGCGTCGCGCGCCATCCCGGACGTCGTCTCGCCCGGCCCGGCGAAGTAGCGCTGCTTGATGCCGGTGCGCTCCTGGATCCAGGTGTCCGACGTGTCGAGCACCTTCTCGAAGTCGGCGTTGGTCACGAGACGGCTCGGCACGCAGGAGCCGAGCCCGGCGAAGGTCACTGTCGGTTGGATCATGGCCTCATGTGGTCACGAGCGAACTCGCGCTCCATGTGCTGGACCAGGTGGTGCTGTGCGGCGTCCACGGCGACCTTGACGGCGTTCCGGATCGCGTCGGGCGACGAGCGCCCGTGGCAGATGATGGACACCCCGCGGACCCCGAGCAGCGGGGCGCCGCCGATCTCCGCGTAGTCGAGGCGGCGCCAGATCCGGGTCATCGGCTCGCCGGCGGCGGTGGACGCGCCCAGCTCGCGCTCGATCAGGGTCCGGAACAGGCGGGCGACCGACTCGTAGAACTTGAGCAACACGTTGCCGGTGAAGCCGTCGCAGAGCACCACGTCGAACTCGCCGGCCTCGCAGCGTCCCAGGAGGATGTGGCGGCCCTCGACGTTCCCCACGAACTTGAGGCCGCTCTCCCGCAGCAGGCGGTGCGCCTCCTTCGCCGCCGCGTTCCCCTTCTCCTCCTCCTCGCCGATGTTGAGCAGCCCGATGACCGGATCCGAGCGGCCCATCACGTCCCGCGCGTACAGCGCGCCGAGATGGGCGAAGCCGACCAGCTCGGTGGCGGAGCAGTCCACGTTGGCGCCGACGTCCAGCACCAGCACCGTCTGCTGGCTGGTCGGGAACGGCGTCCCGATGGCGGGCCGCTCGAACCCGTCGAACAGGCGGAGCGTGAGGGTGGAGGCGGCCATCACGGCGCCGGTATTGCCCGCGCTGATGAACGCGTCGGACTGGCCGGCCTTCTGGAGTCCCAGCCCTAACACGATGGAGGAGTTACGCTTGGAGCGGATCGCCTGAAGCGGTTTCTCTCCCATTGCGATGACTTCGGGAGCGTCCACGATCTGAATCCGGCTGCGATCGACCTTGGAGCGCTCGAGCTCCCGCTCGACGGCGTGCCGCTGCCCCACGAGCTGGATCCCGACGTCCCCCGGAAGCTCCGCCAGCGCCAGGGCGGCGCCGGCGACCGGGACGGCCGGGGCATGGTCGCCCCCCATCGCGTCGATCGCGATGCGGATCACTCAGTCCTCGATGTCGATGCGCCGTTCGCCCTTGTAGAACCCGCAGTTCGGGCACACGCGATGCGGGATGCGCATCTCGCCGCACTTGGGACACGGGGCCAGCGTCGGCGCCACGGCCTTGAAGTGGGTCCGCCGCATCCGCTTCTTCGATTTCGAGGTCCGTCGCTTCGGGACAGCCATGGGATCAATCGCCTTTGCGTAGCTTGGTGAGCGCCGCCCAGCGCGGATCGGTATCCGGCCGGCAGCTGCAGGGGCCGGCGTTGAGATCGGCGCCGCACCGCGGACACAGGCCGCGGCAATCGTCGCGGCATTCCACGAACTGCGGCACGGCGAGGATCAGCTCCTCCCGGACCGCTTGAGACAGATCCAGCCACGTCGCGCGGGCCGGCACGACGTAGCAATCGTCTTCCTCGGCGGCCTCGCCCTCGGTGACGAAGACCAGCCCCAGGGACTGCGCGAGCGGGACGCGCACCGGCGTCAGGCAGCGGCGGCACTCGGACTGGACCACGGTCACGAGCCGCGCCTGCCAGTAGTATTTCCCTTCCCCTGCCGTGCTGAGCCGCCCTGTGACGACGAGAGGAGAGGCGAGCGTGATGCCGGTGCCCGCTACGAGGGGGTCGTCGGCCGCTACCTCCGCGGCCGTCTCAACCGGCCCCTCGCGCACCGCCGCGAGGTCGATGCGCAACATAGCCGACGAACCTAACTCCTTGTCCTGCTTGGGTCAACCGAATCCTGGGGCGCGCTCTCGGAGCTTTCCGAGGCGCTACGCCAAGTCCGCTTCCGGGAAGAAGAAGGCCACCTCCCGGGCCGCGTTCTCGGGGCTGTCGGAGGCGTGGATGGCGTTCCGCTCCTTGGACTCCGCGTACAGCGCCCGCACGGTACCTGGGGCGGCGTCCTTGGGGTCGGTGGCGCCGATGACCTCGCGGAGCTTGGCGACGGCGTCCGGCCGCTCCAGGGCCATCGGGAGGCAGGGGCCGGAGGTCATGAAGGTGACCAGCGGGCGGAAGAACGGCCGCTCCCGGTGGACGGCGTAGAAGGCCTCCGCCTGCGCCGTGGTGAGCCGGACCATCCGGGCCGCGCGGACCTTGAATCCAGCCGCCTCGAGGTGGGCGAGGACCTTCCCTGCCTTGCCGGACGCCATGGCGTCCGGCTTGATGATGGCGAGCGTGAGCATCGGCGGTTCAGTACCCCAGGAGTTTGCGGACGATGTCGCCGCGCGTCAGGAACCCGACCAGGGCGCCGTCGCGCGTGACGGGGAATCTATCCACCTCTTTGGCCAGCATCAGGGCCGCGACGTCGGCGATGGTCTGATCCTCGGCCAGGCAGAGGACGGTCCGGTCCATGGCGTCGCGAACGGGCACGGCGCCCGGCGCCGTCGGCGACCCGCGGGCCGTCCGGCGCTTGACGGCCTTCATCTGGCCCGTGGAGAGCTGCTGGACCGTCTGCGGGAGGAGGTGCTTGAGCAGGTGCCCGTCGGTCAGGAGGCCCACCACCTCGCCGCTGGGGCCGGTCACCGGGAGGGCCCGGACACCGCGGCTGAGCATCACGCGCGCGGCTTCGCCGAGCGGGGTCTCGGGTCCGACCGTGGTCACGTTGGTGGTCATCAGGTCGTGGACGGTGACCTCGCCGGGCACGGCCGTCTCGCGCAGCGCCGGGATGGCGAGGACCTCGTCGGCGCTCCTTGCCGCGTGCAGCCCCGCGAGGATGTCGTCGGAGGCGAGGGCGCGCGCGACCGCGCTCATGGCGCGCAGGTACTCGGATGCCTCGTGGATCGGGGCCAGGATGAGCACCACGACGCGGGCGCAGCGGTTCGGGTCGTTGTCGCGGCAGATCGGCTGCGCCGAGACGCCGATGGCCACCGCGAGGGCCGTGGCCGCGTCGGTGCGGAAATGCGGGAGGAAGGCGCGGCCGGCGACCATGACCACGTCCTCCGGCCACTCGTGCTTGAGGATCTCGGTGAGGCGCGGCTCGTCGGCGATGGCGCCGGACTTGACCAGCGTGCGGGCGAGCCTGGAGGTCGCCTCCCGCACGCTCCGCGCCTCGAGCGGGACGATGATCCGGCGCCGGTCGAGCAGATCGGCCAGTTTCACTTCTTCTTCTTCACCGGTGTCTTCGCCGCCCTCTTCGGCGCCTGCTTCGCCGGCTTGCCCGCCTTCCGCATCCTGCTCGATCCCCGTATCCTGCTCGATATCAAGGGCACCACATCTGCGGGCCGTTTCATGACCGAGATGCCGGCGCGCTCGAACGCCGCGATCTTCTCCGCGGCGGTGCCGGAGGACCCGGAGATGATGGCGCCGGCGTGGCCCATCCGGCGGCCCGGCGGCGCGGTCTGGCCGGCGATGAACCCGACCACCGGCTTGGTCATCTTCTTCGCCACGAACTCGGCCGCCTTCTGCTCGTCGGTCCCGCCGATCTCGCCGATGATCACGACCGCCTTCGTGTCCCTGTCGGCCTCGAACGCGGCCAGGCAGTCGATGAAGTTCGTGCCGATGATCGGGTCGCCGCCGATCCCGACGCAGGTGGTCTGACCCAGGCCCGCGCGGGTGAGCTGGTACACGACCTCGTAGGTGAGCGTGCCCGAGCGCGAAACCACCCCGACCGGCCCCGGCGTGCAGATCTGCCCGGGGATGATGCCGACCTTGGCGATGCCCGGCGTGATGATCCCCGGACAGTTGGGGCCGATCAGCCGCACGCCCCGCTCGACCAGATACGGGAAGACCCGCGTCATGTCGAGGACCGGGACGCCTTCGCTGATGCACACGACCAGCTTGATGCCGGCGTCCGCGGCTTCGAAGACGGCGTCCGCCGCGAACTTCGCGGGCACGTAGATGACCGAGGTGTTCGCGCGGGTGGCGGCGACCGCCTCCGCCACCGTGTTGAAGATCGGGACCTTGTTCTCGAACTTCTGCCCGCCCTTGCCCGGCGTCACGCCGGCGACGATGGGCGTGCCGTACGCGAGCATCTGCCTGGCGTGGAACGAGCCGTCGCGACCCGTGATCCCCTGCACCACCAGCCTGGTGCCCTTGTCGACGAAGATGCTCACGCGGCCGCCCCTCCCTTCGCCATCTTCACCGCCTGCTCCACAGCGGCATCCATGTCGGTCAGCGCGCGCATCCCCACGCCCTCGAGGATCTTCAGCGCCGCCTGCTCGTTGGTCCCGGTCAGGCGGATCACCAGCGGGCGGTCCACCTTGAACTGGCGGGTCGCGGCGACGATGCCGTTCGCCACGTCGTCGCACCGCGTGATCCCGCCGAAGATGTTGAAGAGGATGGCTTTCACCTTGGGATCGGAGGTGATGATCCTGAGGGCCGTGACGACCTTCTCGGGGTTCGACGACCCCCCGATGTCGAGGAAGTTGGCCGGCTCCCCGCCGTAGTACTTCACGAGGTCCATCGTCTCCATCGCGAGGCCCGCGCCGTTCACGCAGCACCCCACGTTCCCGTCGAGCTTGATGTAGGTGAGGTTGGCCTCACGCGCCATCGCCTCGGACGGATCCTCCGCGGCGACGTCGCGCAGCGCCGCGATCGCCGGCTTGCGCTCCAGCTCGTTGTCGTCCACGACGACCTTCGCGTCGAGGGCCACGACCTCGCCCTTGGGGGTGACGACCAGCGGATTGATCTCCGCCAGCGAGGCGCCGGCGTCCACGAAGGCGCGGTAGAGCTTCTGGAGGATGTCGGCGGCCTGACGCACCAGCGCGACGTCGCTGTAGAGGCGGAAGCCCAGCGCCATCGCCTGGTGGGTCAGCAGCCCGTAGCGCGCGTCCACCGTCGCCCGGAAGATCTTCTCCGGCGTCTTGGCCGCGACCTCCTCGATGTCGATGCCGCCGGCCGGGCTCACCATGAAGACCGGAGAGTGGCTGGCGCGATCCACGATCACGCCGACGTAGGCCTCGGACGCGATGTCGGTGGCGGGCACGATCAGCACTTTGCCGACCGTCAGCCCCTTGATCTTCATCCCGAGGATCTGGCCGGCCAGACGCTCGGCCTGCTCCGGCGAGTCGGCGAGCTTCACGCCGCCGGCCTTGCCGCGCCCTCCGGCGTGGACCTGCGCCTTCACGACGACCTTGGGGACGCCGAGGCGCTCCATCGCGCGCCTGGCTTCGGCGGGCGTCGCGGCGACCACGCCGGGCGGCACCGCGATCCCGGCCTGCGCGAGCAGCTCGCGCGCCTGATACTCGTGTATGTTCATCGCTCCTCAGCCACAATGGTTGTACCCGTTTCGCCGCGGATCGCGGCGAGTCCCGAGCCCAGCGCCGCGATCACCGCGCGGGCACCACCGCCCCGGACGAACGCGATCGCGGCTTCCACCTTGGGGCGCATGCTCCCGTCCGCGAATTGGCCTTCGCTGAGCAGGATTTCCGCCTCCGCGGTGCTCATACGCCGGATGGGTGCCGCACGGTCCGTGCCGTAGTCCCGCTCGACCGCCTCGACATCCGTAAGAATCAGGAGCAGCTCCGCGTCCAGCTCGCGCGCCAGGATCGCCGCCGTCCGGTCCTTGTCCACGACCGCGTCCACGCCCTCCAGGCGGAGCACCGGGTCGCGATAGACCGGGGGACCGCCTCCGCCCGCCGCCACGACGATGGCGCCCGCCTCGACCAGGCGCCGCACCATCGGGGCTTCGACGACGTCGATCGGCACCGGGCTCGCGGTGAGCCGCCGCCACCGGCCGGACTTGTCCTTCCCGACGGGCTCGCCGCGCCGCTCCAGGGCCGCGCGCCGCTCCGCCGTGAGCTCGTGCCCGATCGGCTTGACCGGCTTCGCGAGGCGCGGATCGTCCTGCGCGACCAGGGTCTGGGTGATCAGCGTGACGACGGCGCGGTCGACGCGGGCGCGCTCCAGCGCGTTCTGGAGCGACTGCTGGATCATGTAGCCGATCCAGCCCGCGGTCTCGGCCACCAGCACCCCCAGCGGCAGCGGCTCGACCTCGGCCGCGGCCAGCTCGTTGCGCGCCAGCGAGTCGCCCACCTGCGGGCCATTGCCGTGGACGATGGCGATGCGCCACCCCTCGCGCGCCAGGTCCACGATCGGCGCCAGGCTTTCGCGCGTGTGCCGGAACTGGCTCGCGATGGTGCCGCGCTCGCCGGCCGGCGCCAGCGCGTTGCCTCCAAGGGCCACGACCAGCGTATGCCCTGCCATCACGCCTCCTGAGGGCCGCCGAAAGTAGGTGTGCGTGCCCCTCGCCTCAAGGCCGGCGTGCCCCCGCCGGCGGAGGGCCGAGGACGCGCCGCAATGCCTCGTAGGCGCGTGCGAACGCCGCCCAGTCCCCGTGGCGCGAGGCCGAGTCGAGCGCCGCGAAGGCGGCGCGCGCCGCCGTGAGCGACGCCGCGGCACCCGCGAACGACGTCGCCGGCGCCCCGCGACCGGAGCCCAGCGCATCCGCCGCGGCCCCGACGCCGTCGCCGACGCCCAGCCGCCCCGACGCGAGGAGCGCGGCGCCACGCGGCATCAGCGGGTCCTGGGTGCGGCGCTGCGACGCGAACAGGAACTCCAGAAAGGCGACCGTCCCCGCCGCGGGGAGCGCGGTGACCGCACTCCGGCGCACCGCGCCGGCAGGCCCGGCCGCGCCCGCCACGGCGGCGACGACGGCCGGCGCGGAAGCGAACCGGCTGGCCACCGCCGCGACCGTCGGGAACGTCCCCGCGGTGACGCGCAGCAGCCGCAGCCACGGCGTGCCGTCGGGCCGCGCAGTGCCCGCGGCGATGGCCGCGAGCGCGTTGCCGGCGGCGTCGGTGAGCGGCGTCAGGCGCCACAGCGCCGGCGGAGTGCCCGCGAGCGAAAGCAGCGCCTGCCCCGCGGCCGGCGCGAGCGCTCCGGCCGCCCCGGCGCCCGTCGCCCGATCGGGTTCCTGCCGCGCGACGACCCACCGCGCGCCGACCGGGTTGCCACGGTGCCGCGCCAGCATCTCGACCTGCGCGTCGAAGAGCTGCTCCGGGTACCCGAGATGCCGCTTGAGCTCCACCCCGAGGCTGTCGGACGGCAGCGGTGCGGAGCCGTAGGCCGCGGCCAGGGCGGACGCGAACGCCAGGTCCGGCGGACGCAGATACAGACGGGTGCGGCCGCTGACGGCGTCCACGGTCGCGACGAACGCGGCGCGCAGGAAGTTCACCGCGTCGCCGTTCCAGGGCACGTGCTCGGCGAGCGGGAAGCGCGCGGACGCGAGATACCCGTCCGCCACCCAGAGCAGGCGTCCGTCCACCAGGGTCGCCCGCGGCGCGTCGAACGACGCGAAGGGATACAGGAGCTCGAGGCGGCGCGGCACGTCGCGCCAGACGAGCAGCCGGTCCGCCACGCTGGTTCGGCGATCGAGCAGCGGCGGCGACTGGAGTGCCCACGCGAAGAGCAGGCGGCGCAGCATGCCGCCGAGCCTCAGCCCCGAGGGCCCGTCCGGAGGAGCGGCCTCGTCGGGGCCCACCACCGCGCTTTCCGCCGCACGTGCCAGGTAGCGGATGCGGCCCGGTGCGCGCGTCAGCGGCATGGGCGCCGCCGTGGCGGCCGCGACGTCGGGGAGGGCCACGAAGGAGAGGCCCGTCGCCGCGTCCGCGTCGGCCGCGACCGCGACCGGCTCCCCGGCCCACGACAGCGGGCCGCGGTGCGACGCGGTCCAGTCGGGGCGGCGCGGTGCGCGGTCGAGCCCGAGCGCATCCGTCTCGGGCACCGCGAGCGCGACGAGCCTCGGCGACGCGCCTGTCCCGGGGTAGACGTCCAGCGTCACGGTCCAGGTGCGCGGCCGCTCCGTGTCGGGGAGCGCGGCGCTCAGCGCCGCCTCGAGGAGCGCCGGCTCGAGGGCCCACGGGGACGCGCCGCTCAGCTCACGGCCGAGCGCCGCGAGGCTGTCGTCGCTTGCCGTCGCTCGCGCATCGAGACGTTCGTCCCTCACATCCAGGATGCCGAGGCCGGCGCGCGAATACCGGTCTTCGTACTGCGCGAGCGCGAGGGCGACTTCCGCGTCCGGGCGGCCGCGCCACGCGTCCCACAGGTAGGGCGCCACGTACCGCCCGAGGACCGCGACCAGAGCCAGCGTGCCCCACGCCGCGAGCAGGACGCCGCCCCGCTTGAACCGGAGCGTCACGACGCTCCCGGCGGCCACCACGAGAGCCAGCGCCGCCAGCGCCGCCGACGCCGGCAGCCGGACCGCCCGGTCGGCCGCCGAGAGAGCGCCGTCCGCGCTGCCGCCGCCGCCGACGATGCCGAAGGCGTCGAGCTGGAAGCCCCAGGCGAGGACCAGCGCGAGGCAGGCAGCGAGCGCGATCATGTGCGCCCGCGCGTGCGGCGTCATCCGGAGGCGGCGCGCGCCGTAGGTGATGCTCCCGGTCAGGGCGTAGAGCGCCGCGGACACGAAGATCCCGAAGAGCACCAGGGCGAGCGCGGCGAGGTGCAGGGTCTCCAGCAGCGGGAGCGTCGCGAGGTAGAAGGAGGCGTCGCGCCCGAGGACGGGCTCGCGCAGGTCCAGCGACGTCGCGTGGCGGGCGAGGGTGATCAGGTCCGGAACGTCGGCGAAGGTCACCGCGGTCACGATGCCGAGCAGAAGCGCCAGCGCGAAGGCGATCCATCGGAGGGTGCGGCGCGGCACCGCCTCGGCGATCTCCAGGTCGCCGACCCGACGCGGCAGGTGGACGGCCCCGATCGAGCGGTAGACGCCGAAGGTCTGGACGGCGTACCAGAGGGTGGCCCCCGCCGCGACGGCCACCTGCCACCCGAGGTCGTGGAGGAGGCGCGCCCAATACGCGCGCGCCAGCCCGAGGTCGGCGAACCAGGACGCCTCCGTGTAACGGATGGCGAGGAACCGGCCGCCGAACAGCACGACGAACACGGCCGCGACCGCGTAGAGCGCGATGCGCCGCCGGCTCATGCCCCGATTCCGCCGACTCCCTCGGCCTTCAGCACCTGCTCGGCCTCGCGGCGAATGGTCTCCAGGCCCTGCGCGCTCCTGGCCTCGAACCGCAGCACCAGGATCGGCTGCGTGTTCGACGCGCGGATCAGCCCCCACCCGTCGCCCGTGCGCCAGCGCACGCCGTCGATGGTGACCGTCGGATACTGCGCGGCGAAGTGTCGCGCGGCGGCCTCGACCACCGGGACCTTCCGGTCCTCGGGAACGTCCACCCGGATCTCCGGCGTCGAGACGTAGTGGGGCAGCGCCCCGGTGAGGGCCGAGAGCGGTCGCTGCTGCCCCGCGAGAATCTTGAGGAGGCGCGCCGCGGCGTACATGGCGTCGTCGTACCCGAGGTAGTCGGGCGGCCCGAAGAACATGTGGCCGCTCATCTCGCCCGCGAGGACGGCGCCGCTCTCCTTCATCTTCTTCTTGATGTACGAGTGCCCGGTCATCCACATCACGGGCTTGGCACCGGCCCGCTCCAGCGCCTCGGGCAGTGCGTCGGAGCACTTCACGTCGAAGATGACCTCCCTGCCCGGACCAAGGCGTCGCACCATGTCCTGGCCGAGGAGCGCGAGGATCTGATCGCCGAAGATGACCTCGCCGCGCTCATCCACCGCACCGATCCGATCGCCGTCGCCGTCGAACGCGATCCCGAGATCCGCGTGCTCCGCGCGCACCCGGGCCTGCAGGTCGCGCAGGTTGGCCAGCACCGTCGGGTCGGGATGGTGGTTCGGGAAGGTGCCGTCCGAGTCGCAGTACAGGCGATCCACCCGGGCGCCGAGCGCCTCGAGGATCGCGGGGCCCGCCAGGCTCGCCGTGCCGTTGCCGCAGTCCACCACCACGCGCAGCGCCCGGGCGAGGGCCCCGATCCGTCCCACGACCTCGCGGTGGTACGCGTCCAGGACGCTGTGCGACTCGATCGCGCCGCGCCCCGTGGCGAACGCGTCGCGCTCGATCCGCGCCCGCAGCCCCTGGATGTCTTCACCGGCGAACGGCAGGCCGCCCAGCACCATCTTGAAGCCGTTGAACTCGGGCGGGTTGTGGGAGCCGGTGATCTGGACGCCGCCGTCGGCGCGCAGGTGGTGGATGGCGAAGTAGAGCGTCGGCGTGGGCACCAGGCCCACCCCCAGGACCCTGGTCCCCGTGGCCACGAGGCCGTCGATCAGTGCGGCGGCGAGACGCTCTCCGCTCGGCCGGTTGTCCCGGCCCACGGCGAGCGTCGGCGCGTGCCCCAGCCGGTCCCTCGCCTCGGAGCCGATCGCGAGCCCCACCGCGCGCGCCACCTCGGGCGTGAGGTCCACGTCCACCGTGCCCCGAATGTCGTATTGCCGGAAGATGACGGGGTCGATGCGCATGTCTGGAAGGTGTCCCGCGCCGCTCCCGCGGTCCAGCCTCGGCTAGTTCCCCAGGTGAACCGGCGCCGCGATGGAGATCACGCCCTGCGGCAGGAACGCGTGCGAGCCGTTCCGCGCTGCGTCGAGGATCGGGTTCGGCCAGAGGCCGAAGGCGAGCAGCGCCGCGACCAGGACCGCCAGCGTGATCGCGGCCGTACGCGGCACGCGCACGAGCGCATGGGCCTGGTCGTGCGCGGGCGGCTTCATGTACATCGCCATCACCACGGGCAGATAGTATCCCGCCGAGATGACGCTCGTCACGACGAGGACCACCGCCAGGATCGGGTACCCGCCGCCGGTCGCCGACACGAGGATGTACCACTTGCCGACGAACCCGGCCGTGCCCGGGAACCCGAGCAGCGAGAGCATGCAGATCGTCATCGCGAAGGCGAGCCACGGGTGCGGCTCCGAGAGCCCCGCGAAGTCGTCCACCAGCACGTCCCGCTCGCCGCCCCGCCCCTTGAGCGCGAGGATCGCGAACGCGCCCACGGTCATGAGGGTGTAGAACAGCAGGTAGAACAGGAACGCCGCCGCGCCCGCCACCGACCCCGCCACCAGGGCCGTGAGCAGGTACCCGGCGTGCGCGATGCTCGAGTAGGCGAGCATCCGCTTCAGGCTCCGCTGCGCCAGCGCGACCAGGTTGCCCACGAGCATCGTGACCGCCGCGAGCCACCAGATGACCTGTTCCCAGTCGGGATGGATGCTCCCGAACCCCTGGAGCAGGACGCGCACCAGGGCCGCGAACGCCGCAGCCTTCACCGCCACCGCCATGAAGGCGGTCACCGTCGTCGGCGCGCCGTCGTACACGTCCGGCGTCCACATGTGGAACGGGACCGCTGCGATCTTGAAGCCGAACCCGATGAACAGGAGGGCCATGCCCCCGGTCAGCATCGGATGGCCCGCGATGCCCAGCGGGCCGAGCTGCGCCGCGATCACCGGGATCTTCGTGGAGCCCGTGGCGCCGTACAGCAGCGCGATGCCGTACAGGAAGAAGGCGGAGGCGAACGCCCCCAGGAGGAAGTACTTGAGCGCCGCCTCGCCGCCCACCTTGCTGCGCCGGTCGATCCCCGAGAGCACGTAGACGGAGATCGACATCAGCTCGAGGCCGAGGAAGACGACGAACAGGTCCGAGCCTCCCGCCATCAGCATCATCCCCACGGCGGCGAACAGCACCATCACGTGGTACTCGGGGATGAGGATCCCTTCCCGCTCCAGGTAGCCGATCGCGAAGAGCGTGGTCAGCGCGGCGCCCAGCAGCACGATCAGGTCCACCGCCCAGCGGAACGCGTCCACGGCGACGCTCCCGGGCGCCCCGACGGCGTGGGCGTTCGACAGCCAGAGCGCCAGCGCGGCTGCGGCGGCCAGCGCGATGCCGACCAGCGCGAGCACGCCGGCGCGGCGCTGCGCGTCGGCGCGGTGGTGGTGCCAGGCCACGTCCAGCAGCAGGCCCATCGCCCAGAGCGTGAGCACGGTCTCCGGGAGGAGGGCCAGGAGCAGATCCCGGCCGCGCGTGAGGTCGAGGAGCACCGTCACGGAACCCGCGAGTCGGCCACCGTGGGGGCGGGCCTACCCTGCACCGACTCGATGAAGTGCCGCGCTGACGGTTCCATCCGTCGCAGCACGGGACCGGGGAAGAGCCCGAGCCAGAGAATGACCGCGACCAGGGGCAGCAAGACGGCCCACTCCCGCGGCACCAGGTCGGTGAGGCCCTCGTTCTCCTTCTTGTCGAGCGCGTAGTAGATGACCCGCTGCAGCGCCCACAGGAGGTACGCCGCGGCGAAGATCACGCCCGTCGCGGCGATGCCCGCGGCGATCGGATGGGTCCGGAAGGTGCCCAGCAGCACGAGGAACTCGCCCACGAAGCCGTTGGTCCCCGGCAGGCCGATGGACGAGAGGCTCACCAGCGTGAGCACCGCGGCGTAGGCCGGCATCACCCGCGCGATGCCGCCGAAGTCGGCGACGAGGCGGCTGTGGCGGCGCTCGTAAATCATCCCCACCAGGAAGAAGAGCGCTCCCGTCGAGATCCCGTGGTTGATCATCACCATGAGGGCGCCCTGCGTGCTCTGGATGGTCAGCGCCCAGATCCCGAGCACCACGAAGCCGAGGTGGCTCACCGACGAGTACGCGATCAGCTTCTTGAAGTCCGGCTGGACCATCGCGACCAGCGCCCCGTACACGATCCCCACCACCGCGAGCGTGATGACCACCGCGCTCACCGTCGGGTTGGTGGCGACCGACGGGAAGAGCGGGAGCGCGAACCGCAGGAAGCCGTAGGTCCCCATCTTGAGCAGGATCCCCGCCAGGATCACCGATCCGGCCGTGGGCGCCTCGACGTGGGCGTCGGGCAGCCAGGTGTGGAACGGGACCATCGGGACCTTGATCGCGAACGCCAGGAAGAAGGCGCCGAACAGCCAGAACTGCGCCGACATCGGCAGGGTCGCGTAGCGGAGGACGTGGTCGTACGCGAACGAGTACGCGCCGCCCGACGCGCGCCCGGCGTTGAAGTACAGCACCAGGATCGCCACCAGCATCAGCAGCGAGCCCAGGAAGGTGTAGATGAAGAACTTGATGCTGGCGTAGAGCCGGCCCTTGCCGCCCCAGACCCCGATGATGAAGTACATCGGGATCAGCATCACTTCCCAGAACACGTAGAAGAGGAACAGGTCCATCGCGACGAAGACGCCGATCATCCCGGTCGTCAGCACCAGCATCAGCGCGTAGTAGGCCTTCTCCCGCTTCGTGATGCCCGACCAGCTGCCCAGCACGGCCAGGGGCATCAGGAAGGTCGTGAGCAGCACCATGAACAGCGAGATGCCGTCCACGCCGATCCGGTACTCGATGCCCCAGGCGGGGATCCACGGCAGCGCCCCGCCGACCTGCATCGTGGGGCCGGCCGGGTCGTAGGCCCACCAGAGGCCGACCGAGACGGCGAACTCCACGAGCGCGACGGCGAAGGCGATCTTCTTCGCGGCCGGGGCCGGCGCCGCCCAGATCACCAGCGCGCCGGCGAGCGGGATCAGCAGCAGCGCGCTGACGCCCCAGTGGGCGTAGTCGATGGAGGCGAGGAACGCGCTCACGCTTCCTACTTGAGGAGCGCCGCCAGCACGGCGACCGCCCCGAGGACGAAGAAGACGACGTACGTGCCGACCTGTCCCGACTGGAGCCGGCTCCCGATCCACCCCAGGCCGCGGGCCAGCGCGGCCGACCCGTTCACGCCGGCGGTGTCGATGACGCCGGAATCCACGCCCTTCCACAGGACCACCCGGGCGAACCAGATCAGCGGCCGCACGATGAACCGGTCGTACAGCTCGTCCACGCGGTACTTCTCCAGCAGCAGCTTGGCGAACCCGGTCTCCTGCGGCGAGCGCTCAGACGGCACGAGGGCTTCGGGCTTCAGCATCCGGGTCGCGAGCCACAGCCCCGCGATGCCGATCAGCGCCGCGGCCGCCATCAGGACGACCTCGACGCCGGTGGACGGCGCGAGGTCCGGGAGGAACGCGGCGCTCGCCGCGGTCAACGGCTCGAGCCACTTCTGCAGCGTCTCGACGTGCGGGAGGTTGAGCGCGCCGCCGAGGATCGTCAGGGCGGCCAGCACCACCAGCGGCCCGGTCATCACCCACGGCGCTTCCGCGAGGTGCGGCCGCTCCAGGTCGCCGGTGCGGTTCGGGCCGTGGAAGGTGTACAGCATCAGGCGCGCCATGTAGAACGCCGTCAGGAACGCGGCGACGATGCCGAACACCCAGACGATCAGGTAGAACGGCTGCGAGGCGCCGCGCGTGAACGCCGCCCCCAGGATCTCGTCCTTCGAGAAGAACCCGGCCAGCGGCGGGATGCCCGCGATGGCGAGCGTGGCGACCCACATCGCGCGCGCCGTCCACGGCATGTACGCCGCGAGCCCGCCCATGTTGCGCATGTCCTGCGCGTCGGCGTGGCGGTGCGAGTGGTGGTACGCCTGGTGCATCACGTGGATCACGCTGCCCGCGCCGAGGAAGAGCAGCGCCTTGAAGAAGGCGTGCGTGACCAGGTGGAAAATCCCCGCCGCGTACGCCCCGACCCCCACCCCGACGAACATGTACCCGAGCTGCGAGATGGTGCTGTAGGCCAGCACCTTCTTGATGTCCCACTGCTTGAGGCCGATGGTGGCGGCGAACAGGGCCGTGAGCGCGCCAACGCCCGCCACCACGGCCGACGCCGCCGGCGCCATCGCGAACAGGACATTGGTGCGCGCCACCAGATAGACGCCGGCGGTCACCATCGTCGCGGCGTGGATCAGCGCGGAGACCGGCGTCGGACCTGCCATCGCGTCGGGGAGCCAGACGTACAGCGGGATCTGCGCCGACTTCCCCACGCACCCCATGAACAGGAAGAGCGCGATCGCGGTCACCGCGCCGCCACCCGCGGTCAGCCCCTGCGGGGCGCGGGCGAAGGTCTCGCGGAAATCCAGCGTCCCGAGGTGGGAGAAGATCAGGAACATCGCGACGAGGAAGCCCACGTCCCCGATGCGGTTCACCAGGAACGCCTTCAGCCCGGCGTCCGCCTTCTCCTTCTCCTCGAACCAGAAGCCGATCAGGAGGTAGGAGCACAGGCCGACGCCCTCCCAGCCGATGAACATCACCGGGAAGCTCGCCCCGAGGACCAGCACGAGCATGAACGCGACGAACAGGTTCATGTACGCGAAGTAGCGGGCGTAGCCCGGATCCTCGTGCATGTAGCCGACGCTGAACAGGTGGATCAGCGAGGAGACGCCGGTCACGACCAGGAGCATGACGACCGACAGCTGGTCCACCTGGAGGGCGGCGCTCACGGAGAGGTCGCCGACCGGGATCCACGACCACAGCGCCTTCACGTACGGGGCGGCCGGGGGCGCCGCGCGCACCGCGAGGAACACGGCCACCGCGACCACGAAGGCGGCGACGACCGTGCCGACGCCGACGATCGACACCGCGCGCCGCGCCTTCGGCCGCCAGAACGCCAGCGCGCCGTTCACCAGGAACCCGGCGAACGGGAGCAGGATGGCGAGGCCCACCCAGTCGGCGGCCGTCCCGGCGAGCGGGTTCATCCGCGCAGCAGGTTGATGCTCTGCAGGTTCACGGTGTCCCGGTGCCGGTACAGGGCGATCACGATCGCGAGCCCCACGGCGGCCTCCGCGGCGGCCACCGTCATCACGAAGAAAACGAATACCTGCCCGTCGAGTCCGATCTGCTGCGACAGCGCGACGAACGTCAGGTTCACGGCGTTGAGCATCAGCTCGATGCACATGAAGATCACGATGGCGTTGCGCCGGAGCAGCACGCCGACCACCCCGAGCGAGAAGAGGATCGCGGAGACCGCGAGGGACGGCCCGAGCAGCATCACAGCCTCCGCTTGGCGAGGACGACGGCGCCCACGATCGCCGCCAGCAGCAGCACCGACGTGATCTCGAAGGGCACCAGGTAGCCCTGGAAGAGCGGCTCGGCCACGACGCGCACCGCCCCACGCTCGGCCACCTCCGCCGCCACCGTGCCCGGCGGCAGCTGCAGGGACCACGGGGGGGTCACGTTGCGCAGCACGATCAGTTCGCCGACCAGCACCAGCCCGCCGACGCCGGCGATCACCTTGCCCCACGGCCCCTTGATGTCGCTGGGACCGCCGCGGCCGAGGTTGAGCAGCATGATGACGAACAGGAACAGCACCATGATCGCGCCGGCGTACACGAGCACCTGCACGGCGGCGATGAAGTGCGCGTCCAGCATGACGTAGATGGCGGCCAGCTGGAACAGGGTGTTGACCAGCCAGAGGGCCGAGGCCACCGGACTCTTGCGGGTGATGCACAGGAGGGCCGAAGAAATCGCCAGCGCCGCGACGACCCAGAAGAACACCATCACGCGGTCATTCCCCCTTCGGGTCCGCGGGATCCCACAGGCTCGACACCTCGTGGGTCTGCTTCATCAGCCGCTCGAGATCGTAGACGAAGCCCCCGCGGCTGTATTCCGCGTTCTCGTAGTGCACGCCGACGTGGATCGCCTCCTCCGGGCAGACCTCCTGGCAGTAGCCGCAGAAGACGCACCGGAACTCGTCGATCTCGTAGACCAGCGGGTACCGGTTCCCCTTCTCGTCCTCGCCGGGAATGAGCTTGATGCAGTTGGCCGGGCAGACCTGCGGGCAGAGCCCGCACGCCACGCACTTCGCCTTGCCGTCCTCGGTCACGGCCATCCGGTGCGTCCCGCGCCACCGCCCCGACAGCTTCCAGTCGGGCGCCGCGGTCTGCTCCGGGTACTGCATCGTCCACTTCTTCTGGAACAGGTGCTGGAACGTCAGCGCCATCCCCTTGAGGGTGGCCCGCATGTACGAGCTCTCGGCCTCCGGCCGGCGCATGGTCTTGACGGCTATCGCCATGTCACGCGGCTCCTTTCACGCGGCCCGCCTGCGCGCGCCACCGGTCGTGCTGCCGCGCCGCCGAGCCGCCGATCACGCGGTTGGCGTCCAGCACCTTGAAGATCAGCACGGCCAGCACCGCGTTCACCCCCGTCAGCGCCAGGGCGTAAGCGATGCCGAACCGGACGCCGGCGGCCTCGAGCGCCCACACGGAGACCGCGACCACCATCACGAAGCCCAAGGCGATCGGCAGGAGCACCTTCCACCCGAGGTCCATGAGCTGGTCGAAGCGGAACCGTGGCAAGGTCCAGCGCACCCAGATGTACGCGAACATGAAGAACAGCACCTTCGCCCAGAAGGCGCCGAACGTCGCGACGAACTTGAGCACCGTCCACGGCGGGGTGTTGTCCCACGCGGTGAACGGGATGTCCCAGCCGCCGAAGAAGAGCGTGACCATGAGCGCCGAGGCCGTGACCATGTTCGAGTACTCGGCGATGTAGAACATCGCGAACTTCATCGAGGAGTACTCGGTGTGGTACCCGGCGACGAGCTCGGCCTCCGCTTCCGGGAGGTCGAACGGCAGCCGGTTCGTCTCGGCGAAGGCCGACACCACGAAGGTGAAGAAGGCGACGAACAGCGGGAGCACGAACCAGAGGCTCTGCTGCTGCCGCGCCACGATCTCGTTCATCGTGATGTTGCCCGCCAGCAGCAGCACCGCCACCGCCGAGAGCCCCATCGAGACTTCGTACGAGATGAGCTGCGCCGAGCCCCGGAGCCCGCCCAGCAGCGAGTACTTGTTGTTGGACGACCACCCCGCGAGCACCACGCCGTACACGCCCAGCGAGCCGATGGCCAGGATGTACAGGAACCCGACCGGCAGGTCGGCGATCGCCGAGTTCACCAGCCCCCACGGCGTCGGCAGCGGCGAGGCGAACGGCACCACCGCGAAGGTGATCAGCGCAGGGGTGAAGGCCAGCATCGGCGCGAGGATGAACAGGACCCGATCGGCGAACGGCGGGAGGGTCTCTTCCTTGATGAAGTTCTTGAGTCCGTCCGCCACGGGCTGGAACAGGCCCTCGGGACCGACCCGGTTCGGTCCGAGCCGGTTCTGGATGAAGGCGCACACCCTCCGCTCCACCAGCGTCCAGAACGCGATCAGCCCCAGCAGGCCGCCGAACACGACCAGGATCTTGACGATCGAGATCCAGATGAACGCGTCGCCGGTCACGGGCGTCATGCCGTCGCTCCCGCCGTGTGCCCGGCTGCCTCGAGGATCGCGCCGAGGATCCAGGCCGCCGGGCGCGCCATCCCGGGCGGGCTCTTCGCCTGGCCGTAGCGCTGGCGGATGCCGCGGAGGTTCTCGAAGGTCCCCTCTTCCTCCGCCATGTTGGCGCACGGCAGCACGACGGCAGCGCCACGCGCGGCCTCCGGGAGGACCGTCCCCACGTAGACGACCCTGTCCGCCGGCAGCGGCTGGGCGAGCCCCGCGAGATCTTCGTCGAGCACGAGGACCAGGCCGGCACGGCCGACGGCGTCCACGGCCGCCGCCCAGTCGCGGGTGAATCCCGCCTTCAGCGCGCCGTTCACGTTGGGGGCGCGCTCTTTCCGCAGCGCCAGGTCCGGCACGCCCGGCAGGGGGGCTTCAGGGCCCTCCGTCACGCGGAAGGCCCCGCTGCCGCCGTGCGCCTTGAGCAGCCGGGCCGCGGCCTCGAGCGCCTCGCACGAGGCTCCCGGAGAGACCAGCCCCACCCAGGGGCCCTTCGCCGAGCGGATCACCTCGGCGAAGCGCGCCAGCGCCTGATCCCAGTCCACCGGCACGAGCCGCCCGTCGCGCTGGATCAGGGGCGCCTCGATCCGGTCGGACCGGTTGAGCCAGGCGTAGTTCAGCCGGCCGTGGTCGCACATCCACCAGCGGTTGACCGCCGGATTGGGCCGGGGCTTGATCCGCACGACGGTGTTGTCGCGGGACTCCAGGACGATGTTGCAGCCCTGCGTGCAGCCGGGGCAGATCGACGCCGTCCGGTCGAAGTCCCAGACGCGCGCCTTGTTCAGGAAGTCCTTCGAGAGCAGCGAGCCGACGGGGCAGATGTCCACCACGTTCCCCGACCAGGGGTGGTCGAGCGGGCGTCCGTCGAACACGCCGATATGCGCCCGGTCGCCGCGCTCCTCCACGTTGAGCGTCGCTTCCTGCGCCACATCCTCCATGAACCGCACACAGCGGGTGCAGAGGACGCAGCGGTTCGGGACGTACAGGATGTCGGGCCCGAAATCCTCCACGGGGTTGAAGCGCTTGGCGTAGTCGCCGTAGCGGCCCGAGGAGCGGCCCTCCTGCTCCGTGTAGTCCTGCAGCGAGCACTCGCCCGACTTGTCGCAGATCGGGCAGTCGAGCGGATGGTTGATGAGCAGGAACTCCAGGACCGCGCGCCGCGCGGCCTCGGCCTGCTCGGTGTACACCTTCACGACCATCCCGGGCGCGACCGGCGTGGCGCACGACGGCACCGGCTTGGGGCTCTTCTCGAGGTCCACCAGGCACATGCGGCAGGACCCGGCGACCGGCAGCCCCGGATGGTAGCAGTAGTGCGGGATCAGGACGCCGACGAGCTTCGCGGCCTCGAGCACGGAGGTTCCGGGCGGGACCTCGACCTCGCGTCCCTCGATCGTGAGCTTGACCAGGTCGCTCATGTGCGGGACGCCGGCTTCGTGAGGTACGCCTCGAACTCGGGGCGGAACTTCTTCATCGCGCTCACCACCGGCGCAGCGCACGAATCCGAGAGCACGCAGATCGTGCGGCCGGTCATCTGCTCGGAGAGGTCCAGCAGGAGGTCCAGGTCCTCCGTGCGGCCGTCGCCGTTGAGGAGCCGCTGCAGGATCTTCACGGTCCAGGCGGTGCCCTCGCGGCACTGGGTGCACTGGGCGCACGACTCGTGGGCGTAGAACTTCGCCAGGCGCATCACCTGGTAGACCATGTCCGTGGTGTCGTCGAGGACGATCATGCCGCCGGATCCCAGCATCGTCCCCTTCGCCACGCATCCCTCGTAGTCGAGCAGCGTCTCTTCCGCTTCGGCCGCCGTCAGGATCGGGACCGACGAGCCGCCGGGGATCACGGCCTTGAGCTTCCGTCCCGGCAGCATCCCGCCGGCCACTTCGTACAGCAGCTCCTTGAGCGGAAAGCCCATCGTGACTTCGTAGTTGCCCGGCTTGGCGATGGCGCCGCAGATCGAGAAGAGCTTGGTGCCGGTGCTCTTCGGGTTGGAGAGCGACAGCCCCTTGTACCAGGCCCCGCCCTTCGAGAGGATGTGTGGCACGCTGGAGAGCGTCTCGACGTTGTTGATCGTCGTCGGGCAGCCGAACACGCCCACGGCGGCGGGGAACGGCGGCCGGATCCGCGGGTTGCCGCGCTTCCCCTCGATGGAGTTCATCAGCGCGGTCTCTTCGCCGCAGATGTAGGCGCCGGCGCCGCGGTGGATCGTGATGTCGATCCGGACGCCCTTCCCCATCGCGTTCGCGCCCAGGACGCCCTTCGCATACACCTCGTCGAGCGCGGCCTGCATCACCTGGAGCGGCTCGGTGAACTCGCCGCGGATGTAGATGTAGACCTGCTCGGCCTGGATGGCGTAGGCCGCGATGGCGCACCCCTCGATGAGGGCGTGCGGCGTCCAGCGCATGATCTCGCGGTCCTTGAAGGTGCCGGGCTCCGACTCGTCCGCGTTGCAGCAGAGATAGTGGGGCTTCGTCTTTTGCTTCGGCATGAAGCTCCACTTCAGGCCGGCCGGGAAGCCGGCGCCGCCGCGGCCCCGGAGGCCGGAGGCCTTCACTTCCTCGATGACCTGGTCGCGGGTCATTCCCAGCGCCTTCTCGAGCGCGCGGTAGCCGCCACGCTTGACCCAGCCGTCGTAGCGCCGCGCCTCGGCCTCGCCGAAGTGCCGGCTGAGGACCGGGTTCTCCCTGGGGTGGGTCGGGTGCGGGAAGCCCATGGCGCTACTTGTACCGCGCGACGAGGGCGGGCACCGACTCGGGCGTTACGCTCTCGACGAACTCGTCGTTGATCATCACGGGCGTGGCGAAGCCGCAGGCGCCGAGGCACTCCACCTCGACGATGGTCCACTGCCCGTCGGGGCTCGTCTCGCCGTAGCGCTTCGCGCCGGTCGCCTTCAGGAACGCCTCGCCCACCTTCTCCGCGCCGCACACGTTGCACGGCGTGGTCGTGCACACCTGCACGAAGTGCCGCCCGACCGGGTGCTGGTGATACATCGTGTAGAAGGTCACCACGCCCTTCACGTACGCCGCCGTCAGGCCGAGCACCTCCGCGACCTCGGCCATCCCGGTGGGCGAGATCCAGCCGTGCTTCTCCTGGACCATCCACAGCGCCGGCAGCAGCGCCCCGGCCTTGGCGGGGTACTTGGCCAGGATGGCGTCGAGCTTCTTGCGCCCCTCGCCCGCGAAGACCGGCTGGTAGTCGGCGGCCGGCGCCTCCGTGCGTCCGTGCGGCTGTGCGTCCGTGCGTCCGTGCATCTGGCTGCTCACCGGTCGATCTCTCCCATGACGATGTCCACGCTGGCGTTGATCGCGATCAGGTCCGAGAGCAGGTGTCCCTCCGCCATCTTGGGCAGCGCCGCGAGGTTGAGGAAGGCCGGCGGCCGGATCCGCCACCGGACCGGCTTCGCCGTGCCGTCCGACACCAGGTAGGTGCCCAGCTCGCCCTTCGGATTCTCGACCGGGAAGTAGACCTCCCCCGCCGGCGCCGGGACCCCCTCCATCACCTGCTTGAAGTGGTGGATCATGGACTCCATGTCGCTCATCGCCTTCCGCTTGGGCGGCAGGATCACGCGCGCGTCGTCCGCGTTGATCGGCCCGTCGGGCAGGCGGTCCAGGGCCTGGAGGATGATGCGCACCGACTGCCGCATCTCCTCCATGCGCACGAGGTACCGGTCGTACACGTCGCCGTGCTCCCCGACCGGCACCTCGAAGTCGTAGGCGTCGTAGTCGAGGTAGGGCTGGTCCTTGCGCACGTCGAACGGCACGCCGCTCGCGCGCAGCATCGGGCCCGTGAGCGACCAGTTGGTGGCCTCCGCCGCCGTCATGACGCCCACGTCCTGGGTGCGCCCGAGCCAGATGCCGTTCCGGAGCAGCATCCGGTCGACCTCGTCCAGGGTCTGCGGGAGGTGGCGGGCCCACTCGCGCAGCCGGTCCGTCCAGCCGTCGGGCACGTCGGCCATCAGGCCGCCGACCCGCGTCAGCGACGTGGTCATCCGGGCCCCGGTCCACGCCTCGAGCAGGTTGTACGCGCGCTCGCGCTCCTGGAACATCCAGAGGAAGACGGTGAACGCCCCGATGTCGATGCCGGTGGTGCCGGCCCAGACGAGGTGCGAGATGATGCGGCTCAGCTCGCAGGCGATCACGCGCAGCACCGTGCAGCGCGGCGTGATCTCGATGCCCATCAGCCGCTCCGCCGCGAGCGCGAAGCCGACGTTGTTGGCCGGTGCGGAGAGGTAGTCGGTGCGGTCGGTGAGCGGGATGATCTGGTTGTAGTGCCGGTACTCGCCGAGCTTCTCGAACCCGGAGTGCAGGTACCCGATGTGCGGGATCACCCGCATCACGACCTCGCCGTCCAGTTCGACGACCAGCCGCAGGACGCCGTGGGTCGCCGGGTGCTGCGGCCCGATGTTGATCAGCATGTGATCGGAGTCGAGCTCCGGCTCCTGCGCCGTGTGGTCCGCCGAAACCAGCGGAACGCGCAGCACGTTCCCGGCCTCGTCCACGCCGGGCGTGGCCAGGGCCAGTTCGAGCACGCGCTTTTCGGCCATCAGGCGCCGGCCTCGCTCTTCCCGGACCCCGCCTCGCGCGCGAGGCCCGCGCGCATGGCGGCCGGGAGGGCCGCGTACGCCTCGGCGATGGAGAGCTCGTCCATCGAATAGTGGGCGGCCAGGTCGGCCCCGAGCGCCCGCCGCACCTGCTCGGCCCGGCTGAAGCGGCCCCGCAGCGGGAAATCCTTCCGCAGGGGATGGCCCTCGTCGTACGTCTCCCACATCAGGATGCGGCGCAGGTCCGGATGGCCGGCGAACCGGACGCCGAACATGTCCCAGACCTCGCGCTCGAGCCAGTTGGCCCCCTGCCAGAGATCCACGACGGAGTCCACCTCCAGCGGGCCGGACGCGTCGAGCTCGATCTTGACCCGGAGGACGGCGTTGCGCGGGAGGGACCGCAGCTGGTAGACGACCTCGAGCGGCCGCTCCCGGTCGCGGTATTCCACCGCCGTCAGGTCCACCAGATAGTCGTAGCGCTGGTCCGGGTCGTCCCGGAGCCAGGCGAACACGTCGTGCGCGCGCGAGCGCTCCACGACCACGATCGTGGCGCCGAGCACGACCGTGCTGCGCCCGATGGAGGCGCCGAAGCGTTCGCGGAGAGTGGCGACCGAGGAGTTCGGTGTCGCGGCGCCGGTCACGGGACGGTCAGGCCGACCGGGTCTGGTGCACCGAGTTGCCGAACGGCTCCGACAGCTCGTCCACCGCCGCCGGCTCGAGGAAGAGGCCGTTCTTGTCCGCCAGCTGCTCCACGCGCAGCGAGGGATCGAACACCGACTCGCCCTTGATCTTCTTCTGGAGGAGCAGGATGCCGTAGAGCAGCCCTTCGGGGCGCGGCGGGCAGCCCGGCACGTACACGTCCACCGGGACGATCGTGTCGATGCCCTGCACCATCGCGTAGTTGTCGAAGATGCCGCCGGTGGAGGCGCAGGCGCCCATCGAGATGCACCACTTGGGCTGCGGCATCTGGTCCCAGATGCGGCGGATCACCGGCGCGAGCTTGAAGGGGAGCCGCCCCGCGCAGATCAGGACGTCGGCCTGGCGCGGCGAGTAGGCCACGCGCTCCATCCCGAAGCGGGCGAGGTCGAAGCGGCTGGCGGCCGTGGCCATGAACTCGATGGCGCAGCACGCCGTCCCGAACGCCATCGGCCACAGCGAGTTCGCCCGCGACCAGTTGACGAGGTCGTCCAGGCGCGTCGTCACCCAGTTGGGCGAGACGAAGCCGGAACGACCGCCGGCGCTCAGTTCCACTCGAGGGCCCCCCGCTTCCAGACGTACACGTACCCTACCGCCAGAATGAGCACGAAGATCCCCATCTCGATCAGGCCGCCGGCCATCCCGAGGCCGAACAGGTCGAGCTGCCGGAACGCCACGGCCCACGGCATCATGAAGACCACCTCGATGTCGAAGACGATGAACAGCACGGCCACGAGGTAGAACTTCACGTCGTACCGCTCGCGCGCGCTGCCCAGGGGCGGCATGCCGGATTCGTACGGAACGGACTTGATGGCGGTGGGGCGCGACGACGAAAACAGGTGCGACAACGCGACCATCATCACCGCGTTGAACGCGACGAACACGACCAGCAGCACCAGCGGGATGTAAGGTTGCAGCATGCACTCCACTGCGCGTGTCTGAGGACCTGTCCGCTCCGGCGGGGAAGTTAGTGGCGGCCAAAACGGAATTCAAGAAATCGGTATATTGTCCGCGCCACTCACCACACGGAATCGCCATGAGCATCAAGTCCGACCGCTGGATCCGCCGGATGGCGAAGGAGCACGGGATGATCGAGCCCTTCGCCGACGCGCAGGTGCGCGACGGGGTGATCTCCTACGGCGTCTCGAGCTACGGCTACGACATGCGGGTCGCCCGCGAGTTCAAGATCTTCACCAACGCCCTCTCGGCGATCGTGGACCCCAAGGCCTTCGATCCGAAGTCGTTCGTGGCGTACGAGGGGGACGTGTGCATCGTGCCGCCGAACTCCTTCGCCCTGGCCCGGTCGGTCGAGTACTTCCGGATCCCGCGGGACGTGCTGACGATCTGCGTGGGGAAGTCCACGTACGCCCGCTGCGGCATCATCACCAACGTCACGCCTTTCGAGCCCGAGTGGGAGGGGTTCGTGACGCTGGAGATCTCGAACACCACGCCGCTGCCGGCGCGCATCTACGCCAACGAGGGGATCGCGCAGGTGCTCTTCTTCGAGGGGGACGAGCCGCCCGAGGTGTCGTACGCGGACAAGAAGGGGAAGTATCAGAAGCAGCAGGGGGTGACGCTGCCAAGGCTGTAACGGCGTGAGGGGTGAGAGGGGAGAGGTGAGAAGGCCCAGTGAGAAGTGAGAGGCGACGACGTAAGAGGCGAAGGCGTGAGAGGGCGATGGCCGGCCTGCTCACGTCTCCCCGCTCCCCTCTTCCTCGTTCTCGTCCTCGTCGCTGACGCGCGGGCGCACCAGGACGAGGATGGCCGCCTGCGGCACGACGAGGTACTTGCGGCTCTCGAAGGTGATCTCGACCGCGGCCTTCCGGAAGAACAGCGCGTAGTCGCCCACCCGCGCCTGGATGGGCACGTACCGCGCCCCCTCCCGGGCGTGGATCTTCCACGGCTCCTCGTCGAGGCTCGCCGGCTCGGCCATCGGCGTGCCGGGCCCCGTCGCGACGATCCGGCCCCCCTGCACCGCCAGCGCGTCGAGCGCGGTCTGCGGGAGGTAGAGACCCACCCGCGTGCGCTCCTCGCCCTCCTCGGGCGTGACGAGCACGCGGTCCCCGACGACGATCAGCCGCTTCGGCCCCTTGTCCATGGCGCGCCTCCCGGCTCCGGCTCAGCCGTACGTGACGGCGAACATCTCGTGGAGATCGACCGACAACAGGCCCGCCCGCACCATCGGCTGGTTCTCGACCAGCTCCTGCGCCTCACGGAACGACTGCACGTCGTACACCACCAGCCCCGCGGTGCCGTCGGACAGTGGTCCCGACAGGAAGATCTCGCCGCTCCGCTGGAGGCCCGCGAGGTACGTTTTCTCGCGCTGCATCAGCGTTTCGTCGGCGCGGGAGGTGAAGACCTCGGGTGCGACGCACACCCGCACCCAGCCCATGATCATCTTCTTCTCGGTGGACATCGTACGCCCAGCTTACCGGCGCCCTTGCGTCGCGCGCAAGGCATCTCTGAATATTCGTGTCGCCGGGCCTGGCGGTCCGGCCCTTTGGAGGCAGGCGATGGTGCGCGCATGACGGCGATCCCGATCCCGTTCCGTGTGAGGCTCCCGTACGTCACCTCCACCATCGGCCGCAAGGCCGTCATGGCGGTCACCGGGCTCATCCTCTTCGGCTTCATCCTCGTCCATCTCGTCGGCAACCTGACGCTCTACATCGGCCCGGAAGCGATCAACGCGTACGGCGCGTTCCTCCGGACGCTGCTCCACGGCAGCGCCCTGTGGATCGCGCGGGCGGTGCTGCTGGCGGCGGTGGTGCTCCACGTCTGGTCGGCCACCTCGCTGACCCTCGACAGCTGGGCGGCGCGGCCGAAGGGCTACAAGCGGTGGACCGCGAAAGACTCCACCTACGCCTCCCGCACCATGCGCTGGGGTGGCGTGATCCTGTCCGCGTTCATCGTTTTCCACCTGCTGCACTTCACGCTCGGCACGGTGCACCCCGCCTTCAGGCCTGGCGACGTCTACCACAACGTCGTCGCCGGCTTCCAGGTCTGGCCGGTCTCCGTCTTCTACATCGTGTCGATGGTGCTCCTGGCGCTCCACCTCGACCACGGCGTCTGGAGCATGTGCCAGACGCTGGGGCTCACGGCCCACCCGCGCTACAAGGGCTGGGCCCGCGGCGCCGCGCTGCTCTTCGCCCTCGTCGTGGGCGTCGGCAACTGCTCCTTCCCGATCGCCGTGCTCGCGGGGTGGGTCCGATGAACCTCGACGCCAGGATCCCCGCGGGACCGCTCGAGCGGAAGTGGTCGCAGCACAAGTTCGAGCTGAAGCTCGTCAATCCGGCGAACAAGCGGAAATACACCATCCTGATGGTGGGCTCGGGGCTCGCGGGGTCGGGCGGGGCCGCGTCCCTCGCGGAGCTGGGCTACGAGGTCAAGTGCTTCTGCTACCAGGACAGCCCGCGCCGGGCGCACTCCATCGCGGCGCAGGGCGGCATCAACGCGTCCAAGAACTACCACAACGACGGCGACAGCGTCTTCCGGCTGTTCTACGACACCGTCAAGGGCGGTGACTTCCGCTCCCGCGAGGCGAACGTTCACCGCCTCGCCGAGGTGTCGGGGAACATCATCGACCAGTGCGCCGCGCTGGGCGTGCCGTTCGCGCGGGAGTACGGCGGCCTGCTCGACAACCGGTCGTTCGGCGGCGCCCAGGTGTCGCGCACCTTCTACGCCCGCGGGCAGACCGGCCAGCAGCTGCTGCTCGGCGCGTACCAGGCGCTGGAGCGCCAGATCGGCCTGGGCAAGGTGCAGATGTTCTCGCGCCACGAGATGCTGGAGCTGATCGTGGTGGACGGCCGGGCGCGGGGCATCGTGGTGCGGGACCTGCGGACCGGCGAGCTGGAGACCCATCTCGGCGATGCCGTCTGCCTCGCCACCGGCGGCTACGGCAACGTCTTCTACCTCTCGACCAACGCGAAGGGGTGCAATACCACCGCCATCTGGCGCGCGTACAAGAAGGGCGCCGGGTTCGCGAACCCCTGCTTCACCCAGATCCACCCGACCTGCATCCCGGTGACCGGCGAGCACCAGTCGAAGCTGACGCTGATGAGCGAGTCGCTGCGCAACGACGGCCGGATCTGGGTGCCGAAGCAGCCCGGGGACCCGCGGCCGCCGGACAAGATCCCGGAGGACGAGCGGGACTACTACCTCGAGCGGAAGTACCCGAGCTACGGCAACCTCGCGCCCCGCGACATCTCCTCGCGCGCGGCGAAGCAGGTGTGCGACGAGGGGCGCGGCGTGGGGCCGGGCGGCCAGGGCGTCTATCTCGACTTCGCCGACGCCATCGGGCGGCTCGGCGAAGACGCGATCCGGGAGAAGTACGGCAACCTGTTCGAGATGTACGAGCGGATCACCGCCGAGAACCCGTACCGGGCGCCGATGCGGATCTACCCCGCCTCCCACTACACGATGGGCGGGCTGTGGGTGGACTACAACCTGATGAGCACGATCCCCGGGCTGTTCGTCCTCGGGGAGGCGAACTTCTCCGACCACGGGGCCAACCGGCTCGGAGCGAGCGCGCTGATGCAGGGGCTGGCCGACGGCTACTTCATCATCCCCTACACCATCGGCGACTACCTCGCGCGCACGCGTCACGCCGCGGTCGCCGCCGACCATCCCGACGTGCGCGCCGCCGTCGCCGCCGTGCGCGGCCGCCTCGAGCGGCTCCTGGCGGTGCGCGGGAAACGGACGCCCACCTCCTTCTACCGGGAGCTGGGGCGGATCCTGTGGGAGGACTGCGGCATGACGCGCAACCAGGCCGGGCTGGAGCGGGCGCTGCGGCTCGTCCCCGCGCTGCGCGAGGAGTTCTGGCGGAACGTCACGGTGGCCGGCGAAGCGGGCGACCTGAACCAGTCGCTCGAGCTCGCCGGCCGGGTGGCCGACTTCCTGGAGCTGGGCGAGCTGCTGTGCCGCGACGCGCTCGCGCGCGACGAGTCCTGCGGGTGCCACTTCCGGGAGGAGCACCAGACCGAGGACGGCGAGGCGAAGCGCGACGACGAGCGGTTCTGCCACGCCGCGGTCTGGGAGTACACCGGCGACGACACGGCTCCGCGCCGGCACGAGGAGCCGCTCACCTACGAGACCGTCCACCTCGCCACGCGGAGCTACAAGTGATGAAGCTCACGCTGCACGTGTGGCGGCAGAAGGGACCGAGCGACGCCGGCCGGTTCGAGACCTACCGGGCCACGGACGTGAGCCCCGAGATGTCGTTCCTCGAGATGCTCGACGTGGTCAACGAGGAGCTGCTCCTCAAGGGCGAGGACCCGATCGCCTTCGACCACGACTGCCGCGAGGGGATCTGCGGGGCCTGCGGAATGGTGATCAACGGGCGGCCGCACGGCCCGCGGGAGCGGACCACCACCTGTCAGCTGCACCTGCGCAGCTTCAGGGACGGCGACGAGCTGTGGCTCGAGCCGTGGCGGTCCAAGGCGTTCCCGGTGCTGAAGGACCTGATCGTGGACCGGAGCGCGTTCGACCGCATCATCGCGGCCGGCGGTTTCATCTCGGCGCCGATCGGGAGCGCGCCGGATGCCAATGCCCTGCCCGTCCGCAAGGAGAACGCCGACCTGGCGATGGACGCGGCGGCGTGCATCGGGTGCGGCGCCTGCGTCGCGGCGTGCCCCAACGCCTCGGCGATGCTGTTCACGGCGGCGAAGATCTCGCACCTCGGCCTGCTTCCCCAGGGCCAGCCCGAGCGGATGGAGCGCGCACTCGGGATGGTGGCGCAGATGGACGAGGAAGGGTTCGGAAGCTGCACCAACCACAACGAGTGCGAGGCGGCGTGCCCCAAGGGGATCAGCGTCGGGTTCATCGCCCGGCTCAACGCGGATTTCCTCCGGGCGGGGATCACGAAAGGGCGGAGAGTTGCCAAGGCGGGAGAAGCAGGAACGGGATGATCCTGCAGTCTCTCGACGGCCTTCTGCCCTCTACAGCTTGACCTGCGCGATGGACTCCCTGACCGCGTCCGCCGACTTGCCGAGCTCGATCCGCTCGCGGCTCGTCAGCTCGACCTCAACGATCTGCTCCAGCCCCCGGGCGCCGAGTTTGCACGGCACGCCGAGGAAGACGCCCTTCAGCCCGTATTCCCCCTCCAGCCACGCCGCGCACGGCAGGATCCGCTTCCGGTCGCGGACGATGGACTCGACCATCTGGACCGCGGCCGCGGAGGGCGCGTAGTAGGCGGAGCCGGTCTTGAGGTACGACACGATCTCGGCGCCGCCCCCCCGCGTCCGCTCCACGAGCTTGTCCACCTCGTCCTGCTTGAGGAACTGGGTGATGGGGATCCCCGCGATGGTCGTGTAGCTGACCAGCGGCACCATCGTGTCGCCGTGGCCGCCCAGGACCATCGCCTGGATGTCCTCGACGCTGACGTCGAGCCGCTCGGCGATGAACGCCCGGAACCGCGCGGTGTCCAGCACGCCGGCCATGCCTAGGACTCTCTCGCGCGGAGCGGAGAGCGTCTCCTTCATCACGTAGCACATCGTGTCGAGCGGGTTCGACACCACGATCACGATGGCCTTGGGCGCGACCTTCTTGATCTCCAGCGCGACCGACTTGACGATGTCCACGTTGGTCCGGAGCAGGTCCTCGCGGCTCATCCCGGGCTTGCGCGCGATGCCCGCCGTGACCACGAACAGCTCGGAGCCCGCGGCGTCGCCGTAGCTCGTCGCCCCGGTCACGCGCGAGTCGAACCGCTCGATCGGCGCGGACTCCCACTGGTCGAGGCCCTTGCCCTGCGGGATCCCCTCGACCACGTCCACCATCACGATCTGGCGCGCCAGCTGCTTCTCCGCCAGCCGCTGCGCGGTCGTCGCGCCCACGTTCCCTGCCCCGACCACCGTGATCTTGTTCACCGTGTAGCTCCCGCCTCCGGACGGTTGTGGGTCTTCAGGACGTCGTACAGGACGATCCCCGCCGCCGTGGCGAGGTTGAGGCTCCGGACGCTCCCCGACATCGGGATGCGGTACACGCGCTCCGGGTGCTTCTCCAGGATCCGCGCCGGCAGCCCCTGCGTCTCGTTGCCGAACACGAGGCACGCGCCGTCGGGGATCTCGGCCTCCCACAGCGACTGCGTGCCGTGCGCCGAGAAATACCAGCACCGCTCCCGGGCGATCGCCTCGCGGAAATAGCGCCAGGACCGATGGACCCACAGGTCCACGGCGTCCCAGTAATCAAGCCCCGCCCGCCGGAGTTCCGCGTCGTCGATCGAGAAGCCGAGCGGCTCGATCAGGTGCAGCGACGTCTCCGTGGCCGCGCAGAGCCGGGCGATGTTCCCCGTGTTCGGCGGGATCTGCGGCTCGATCAACGCGACGTGGAGCGTCAGGGCTCGCCTCCCGCGGGTCGCCCCTCGACCCAGCGCGCCGCGCCGGACGCCAAGCGCTCCTTCTTCCAGATCGGCGCCCGCCGCTTCGTCTCCTCGATCGCGAACCGGCTTGCGGCGTACGCGTCGGCCCGATGGGGGGCCGATACCGCGATCACCAGGCTCGCCTCGCCCGTCGGCACGACGCCGAGCCGGTGCTGCAGCGCGATGCGGGCCCCGGGCCACTTCGCGAGCGCCTCCTGGACGATGCGCGCGAGCTCCGGCTCGGCCATCTCACGGTACGCCGAGTACTCGATGGCCTCGACGTCACCGTCCTCCTTCGAGCGCCGCACCGTGCCCAGAAAGACCACCGTTCCGCCGTTGCCGTCCGCGGTGACGGCGGCCAGCAGCGCCGCCACGTCGATCGCCCGCTCCGTCAGCCACGCCTGCACAGGACCAATAGCTAGGGCATCGAGGGGGCCGGGGCAAGGCTCCGAGTCGCGAAAACCGCTAGCCGCCCGCCACCGGGGGGATGACCGCCACCTCGTCGCCGTCCTGAAGCACGACGTCGCCCTTCGCATAGCGGCGGTTGACCGCGAGCGCGGGGCCCGGGGGGACGCGCGATGCCCACGAGGCGGAGCGCACCGCGGCCAGGCAGTCCGCGGCCGTGGCGCCGGCGGGGAGCGTCACGCTCAGCTCGTCCGTGCCCGCCGCCTCGGCATACGAGGCGAACAAGCGGACCCGTATCTCAGGCATCCCCGCCCCCGCCCTCCCGACCTGCGATTGCCGTCGTCATTGTCCGGTGATCCCCTCCAGGATGGCCCGCGCCGCCGGCGTCGCCGCCGGATCGCGGCGCAGCCGCACCGCGCGCTCGATCTGCACGCGGATCGTCCCCGTGCGCGAGATCTCCCTGCCGGCGTGACGGAAGACGACCTGCACCTCGCGCCCCTCGGCGTCGGCGTAGCGCAAACGGAAGGTGATCGGCCACAGCGGGCCGTTCGTCGCGACGTCGCCCACCCTGAGCAGCACGTCCCCGCTCTGGAGCCCGATCGCGTCGGCGAGGGAGCCCGGCGCCACCGACGACACGAGCGCCCCGCCGTCCTGGTCCTTCTCCGACGACACCCCGACCATCGGGACCTTGCTCTCCTGCTGGTCGACCGCGATGCCGCCGCGCGGAAGCACCTCGGCGTACGGGAGCGGCTCGCGGCCCTGGATGTAGCGCCGGTAGAAGTCGTCCACGCCGGGGTACCAGGCCCGGATGATCCCGAGCAGATCCTGCGTCGTGAAGCCGCGCCCCCTGCCCCACGAGTCCGCCAGCAGCTGGCGCATCACGTCGTCGAGGCCGTGGGCGTTGCCGGTCGCTTCGCGGATCCGGATGTCCAGCATCAGGCCGAGGAGCGCGCCCTTCGGGTAGTAGTACTGCTCCTCGTCCACCCAGACCGGCTTGATCCAGGTGTCGATGCTCGCATCCTCCACGCTCACGATCTCGGCGGCGGCCTCCACCTGCGCGACGTCGGCGCCCATGCTCGCCACGAACTGATCGAGGGTCCACAGCCGGCTGCGCGCGAGCGTGACGTCGGCGTAGTAATCCGTCACGCCCTCGGACCACCAGAGCAGCGGCGTGTACTGGGCGTGCGCGTAGTCGTACGGCCACATCTCCGCCGGCCGGGCGCGCTTCACGTTCCAGAGGTGGAAGAACTCGTGGGACAGGAGCGGCCGCGTGAACTCGCCGAGCACGCCGCGGCGCCGGTCCGGCGCGAAGAAGCCGATCGAGATGGCGTCGAGCTGCGAGTTCCGGTGCTCCAGCCCGCCCGCCCACTCCATCTCCGACGGCGGCGCCAGGACCAGGACCGTGTAGGCGTCGTACGGGGGACCGCCCATGATGCGGTTCTGCTCGGAGGCGATGCGGCGCAGGACGTCGGCCACGGTGTCCCAGAGCGCCGGCGTCAGGTCCGTGTCCGGCCAGATCGCGAACCGGATCGGCCGGCCGTCCACCGCGACGCTGTCCAGGGCGAAGTGGCCGAGGAAGGTCGGCGAGTCCACCAGATCGTGGTAGCTCGCGGCCCGGTAGCGGCCGCTCTCTCCCGTGCCCGCGAGCCCGGTGGCGATCCGCCAGCCGGCCGGCACGTCGAAGTAGACGTCCGACGGGAAGTCGAGCCCCCCGGCGACGGGATAGAGGAAGAGATTCGTGCCGTTGAAGTACGCGAAGTCGGCTCCGGCGCGGCTCAGCTCGAGCGCCAGCGAATCCGGGTCGGTCAGGAACTGGACGGCGACCCTCGTCGCGCCGTGCGTCGCGATGCGCCAGGTGTCCTTGTCGAGCTTGTCCCAGAAGAGCGGCTGGCCGTCCGGCGTGGACGCGCCGAAGCCGTGGACGTACCGCGCATAATCCTGGATCTCGTAGGAGCCCGGCGACCAGGCCGGGAGCGAGAGGAGCAGCGTGTCGCGCCCCGGCGGCACCGGGAACTCCGCATGGACGAGGAAGGACCGCTCCGCCGACGGCGTGCCCACCGCGACATGGTACACCACGCCCTGCGCCCGGAGGGCCGGCGGCAGGAGCAGCGCCGCGAGCGCTGCGGTCAGGATGCGGTTTCGCACGGTCCTGGAGCCCTCTGTCGGGTCGAAGGTGGACGCTGCACTGTTAGGCCGGCGCGCAGCGGAAAATAACCTCACCGCCCCTCCTTCCGGAGCCTCGATGGCGGCGTTCGGCCCGGTCACGTCTCCCCGCATCGTCGGACGCCGGTTCCTCGCGACCGCAACGATCGTGGCCGTCGTGCTCGGCCTGACGAGTGATCCGCACTGGTTCGCCGCGTCCGGCGCCTTCGGCGTCGCCTGGTGGGCCTGGGATGCGATCTGGGAGAACGTCCTCGGACCGATCGGCGGGTGGTTCACCTCGATGCTCACGGGGTCCTACGGCGTCGAAGAGCCGCCGGACCTGACGGTGGACGACACGATCCGCCTGCTCGAGGGCCACCTCTCTGCGGACGCCGTTCCGCGCCACGTGCAGATCCAATCCGCCCTCCGCCTCGCGGAGATCTACCGGCTGACCAGGCAGGATCCGGAGCGCGCGCGGGACGTCATCGCGCGGGTGCGGGCGCGGTGGCCCGACGCGCCGGAGCTGCAGCGCTTCGAGCCACCGGCCGGCGGCGCGCCGCACGAGGGCGCGCCGTAGCACGCCGCTCGCCCGGGCGAAAAAAGAAGGTCGGCGCCGCGAGGACGCCGACCCGATCACCGCCACGCGCGCAACCGCCGCGTCAGCTCTTGGGCGCCATCTGCTCGTCCCGCTCCGCCACCATCGCCCGCAACTCCTTGCTGGGCTTGAAGACAGGCACCGGACGGGCGGCCACCTCAACCGGATCGCCGGTGCGCGGGTTGCGCGCCATCCGGGTCTTCCGGCTGCGGATCTTGAAGGTCCCGAAGCCGCGTATCTCGATGTTCTTCTGCTCGGCAAGAGCATCCTTGACCGCGTCCAGGAAGCTGTCCACCACCCGGGCGCAGTCCTTCTTGCTGATCATCGGGCCGGCCGTCCGCGCGATCTGCGCGGTGACCCTTTCGACGAGGTCGGCCTTGGTCATCAGCTCCTCCCGACTCGGCTGAAGAGCCCCGAAATGGGGCACGGGAGCGCTAATGTGGAAGCTTACTCGTTGAATGTCAAGGGGTTGAGGACATCAGCCGGACAAACTCCGCGAAGTGGTACCTGGCGTCGTGCGGGCCGGGGCTGGCTTCGGGGTGGTACTGGACCGCGAAGATAGGCAATTCGCGGTGCCTGACGCCTTCTACGGTGTGGTCATTGAGGTTACGGTGGGTGACCTCGAGCGACGGGGCCCCGGGGACCAGGGTCGAGCCCTCCTCGCCCTGGATGGCGAAGCCATGGTTCTGGGAGGTGATCAGCACCCGCCCCGTCGCCAGCTCGCGCACGGGGTGGTTTCCACCCCGGTGGCCGTACGGGAGCTTCACCGTGGCGGCTCCGAAGGCGAGCCCCAAGAGCTGATGCCCCAGACAGATGCCGAACATCGGCGTGCCGCTGCTGGCGAGCTCGCGGAGGATCGCCGGCGCGTAGCTCACGGCCGCCGGATCGCCCGGGCCGTTGGAGAGGAAGACGCCGTGCGGCTTCCGCTCGAGCACGGCGGCCGCTGGCGTGGCGCTGGGCACGACGGTGACCTGGCAGCCGGCGGCGACCAGGAGCCGGACGATGTTCTCCTTCATGCCGTAGTCGTAAGCCACCACCCGGAAGCGCGCGTCATCGGGGCCGACCGTGCGCCATTCCTCGCAGGTGACGCGCGAGGCAAGATCGAGCCCCTCCATCCGCGGCGACGCCGCGAGGATGCGGCGCGCCTCGTCCGACGGCTCCGCGCCGGAGGCGATCACGCCCCGCATCGCGCCCTGCTCCCGGATGTGGCGGGTGAGGCGGCGCGTGTCCACCTCGGTGACGATCGGGATCCGGTGCGCGCCAAGCCAGCCGTCGAGTGTGCCCGTCGCGCGCCAGGAGGACGCCATGCGCGAGAGCTCGCGCACGACGATGCCGGCGACCGTCGGGGCCGGCGATTCGAGATCCTCCTCGTTGATCCCGTAGTTCCCGATCATCGGCGCGGTCATCACCACGATCTGCCCGGCGTAGGACGGGTCGGTGAAGACTTCCTGGTAGCCGCTCAGGTTCGTCGTGAACACGACCTCGGCGGCCGCGACGTCAAACGGGGCGCTCGTGGCGCCCCGGTACCAGGTGTCGTCTTCGAGGAGGACGTAGGCGGGGGCGAGTCGCTCGCTCACTGCCTCAGCGCGCCGGGGTCTTGGACGTGCCCAGCGGCGGCGTCCGCGCCGGCGTCTGGCTGGGCGCCGCGTTCTCGAGCGGCAGCGGCGCCAACGGAGCCGGAGCCGCTTCCTGGGTCGTCGGCTGCTCGAACACCGAGCGCGGCTGCGCGCTCCGCGAGGAGAGCATGGACAGGATGAAGCACAGGGCGAGGAAGATGCCGCCGCCCCACCAGCTCGCCTTGGTCAGGAGCGTCGCGGCCTGCCGGTTCCCGACGAACGCATCGGTCGAGGAGGCGCCGCCGAACGAAGCAGCCAGCCCGCCGCCCTGCCCCGACTGCAGCAGGACCGCCGCGGCCAGGACGAAGGCGTCCAGGACGAGAAGGACCAGGAAGAACGTATACATGCGGGGAGAAATGTATCGGGGCGGGCGCCCGCGGGGAAGTGAGAGGTGAGGCGTGAGAGGTGAGACGGACGGGTGAGACGTGAGAGGGGGAAATGCGTGAGCCGTTGGGCTACCCTCTCACGCCCTTCGCCCTCTCACGTCTCACCTCTACCTCTCACCTCTTGGGCCTTTCGGTCCCGAGGATGCTGATCCACGACTCCGCCTCCAGACTGGCTCCCCCCACCAGGAACCCGTCGATCTCCTCCTCGGCGAGCAGGGCCGCCGCGTTGGCCGGGCTCACGGAGCCGCCGTAGAGCAGGGTCGCGCGCGTCGCGGGCGGCGTGCGGCGCTGGAGCCACGAGCGGATCGTGCGGTGCACGGCCGCGGCGTCGGCGGGCGTCGCGTTCACGCCGGTGCCGATCGCCCAGACCGGCTCGTAGGCGATGACGACGCGGGCGGTGGCCGCGGCGTCGAGCCCGCCGAGTCCGGCCGCGAGCTGGCGGAGCACGACCTCCTCCGTGCGGCCGGCGCGGCGTTCCTCGATCAGCTCGCCGACGCACAGCAGGGGCGAGAGGCCGGCCGCGAACGCTGCCACCACCTTCTTGCCGGTCTGCTCGTCTGTCTCGCCGAACTTGTGCCGCCGCTCCGAATGCCCGACCAGGGCCCAGGTGGCGCCCGCCTCGGCGGCGATGCCCGCGGATACCTCGCCGGTGAACGCGCCCTTGGCCTCCCAGTACAGGTTCTGGACGCCGACGGCGACGTCCCGCCGCCCCTTCGCCTCCTCGACGACCGCCGGGAGCGTGGGCGCCGGCGGGAAGAAGAGCAGGTCCCTGCCCTCCTGCGGGCGGCAGCGCGCCAGCACCGCGCGCACGAGCGAGCGCCCCGCGGCGGGCCCGTGGTGCATCTTCCAGTTCGCGGCGAAGACGATGCGGCTCATGGGCGGTCGTCCAGGGCCGCGACGCCGGGCAGGACCTTCCCTTCGAGGAACTCGAGGGACGCGCCGCCGCCGGTCGAAACGTGGCTCACCTTGTCGGCCAGCCCCGCCTGCTCGATCGCCGCGGCGGAGTCGCCCCCGCCGATCACCGTGACCGCGCCCTTGGCGGTCGCGTCGGCCATGGCGCGCGCGATCGCCTTCGTCCCCGCGTCGAACGGCGGCGTCTCGAAGACTCCCATCGGGCCGTTCCACACCACCGTCTTCGCCTCGCCGATGATCTTCGCGAAGCGGCCGACGCTCGCCGCGTCGATGTCGTACATCCCCCACCCGTCCGGCACCGCGTTCCACGCGACCTCGCGGCGCGTCTCGGGTTTCTCGAGCCCCTGCGCGATGACGCCGCCGTCGGGGAGCACGAGCTTGTCCCCCGCCTTCGCGAGCACCTGCTTCGCCATCTCGATCCGGTCCTCCTCGACGAGGCTGGTGCCGGTCTTGGCCCCCTTGGCCCGGAAGAACGTGTTGGCCATCGCCCCGCCGATGAGGATCCGGTCCACCTTGGGGAGGAGATTTTCGATGACGTCGATCTTCCCCGAGATCTTGGCGCCGCCGAGGACGGCGACGAACGGGTGCTTGGGCGCCGTGAGCGCCCCGCCCAGATACTCCAGCTCCTTCTCCATCAGGAGGCCGGCGACCGCGGGCTTGAGCAGGTGCGCGACGGCCTCGGTGGACGCGTGAGCGCGGTGGGCCGAGCCGAACGCGTCGTTGACGTAGAAGTCGCCCAGCGCGGCGAAGATCTTCGCGGCGGCCGGGTCGTTGGTCTCTTCCCCGGGCACGAAGCGCGTGTTCTCCACCAGCGCCACCGCGCCGCGCGCCAGATGCTTCGTGGCCTCAACGGCGGCCGGCGACGCCGGATCCTCGATGAAGGTCACCGGCATCCCGAGCAGCCGCTCGAGGACGACCTGCACCGGCTTGAGGGAGTACTTCGGCTCCTTCACGCCGCCCTTGGGACGCCCCAGATGCGACAGGAGGACGATCCGGGCACCGCGGTCCTTGAGGTCCTCGATCGTCGGCATCGCGGCGCGGATGCGGGTCTCGTCCGTGACCTTCCCGTCCTTGACCGGGACGTTGAAGTCCACGCGCACCAGCGCGCGGCGGCCCAGCACCGCCGCCGCGTCGAGGTTCTCGATCGTCAGTTTCGCGATCACAGCTTCGCCGCCACGAGATCCATGAGGTCCACGCAGCGCATCGAGTAGCCCCACTCGTTGTCGTACCAGGACGACACCTGGATCATCGTGCCGTCCACCACCGCCGTGCTCATCGCGTCCACGATGGAGGAGAACGGGTTGCCGATGAAGTCGCAGGACACCAGCGGCGCGTCGCACACGTCGAGAATGCCCTTCAGCGGGCCGGCCGACGCGGCCTTCTTGAACGCCTCGTTGACCTCGGCCGGGGTCGTGCTCTTCTCGACCTGCACGATCAGATTGACCGAGGAGACGTCGGCGGTCGGCACCCGCAGCGAGACGCCGTCGATCTTCCCCTTCACCTCCGGGATCACGAGGCCCGTGGCCTTCGCCGCCCCCGTGGTGGTCGGGATGATGCTCAGCGCCGCCGCGCGCGCGCGCCGCAGGTCCTTGTGCGGGAAGTCGAGCACGTTCTGGTCGTTCGTATAGGAGTGCACGGTGATCATATAGCCGCGCACCCAGCCGAACGCGTCGCGCACCACCTTCACGACCGGCACGAGGCAGTTGGTCGTGCAGGAGGCGTTGGAGAGCAGGTGGTGCTTGGCCGGATCGTACTTGTCGTGGTTGACGCCCATCACGATGGTGATGTCCTCGCCCTTGGCCGGCGCCGAGATGATGACCTTCTTCGCCCCGGCGGCGAAGTGCCCGGCCGCCTTCTCCTTGTCGGTGAACTTGCCGGTCGACTCGACGACCAGCGTCGCGCCGAGGTCCTTCCACGGCAGCTTCGCCGGGTCCTTCTCCGCGGTGACGAGGATCTTCCTGCCGTTGATGACGAGGTGGTCCGGGCCCGCCGACACTTCGCCGGGGAAGGTGCGGTGGACCGAGTCGTACTTGAAGAGATGGGCCAGCGTCTTCGTGTCGGTGATGTCGTTGACCGCGACGAACTCCAGATTGCTCCTCGGCTTCTGCAGCGCGGCCCGCAGCACCAGTCGCCCGATCCGCCCGAACCCGTTGATACCCACGCGCACGGCCATGTCCGTCAACCTCCGTCGGTCTGAATGTCGATCAGGCGGGGACGAGGGCGCGGGCGAACGTCACCGCGCCGATGGAAGCCGTCCCCAGTTCGGCGAGCGCCTGGGCCGCTGCGCCCAGCGTTGCGCCCGTCGTCACAACGTCATCCACCAGTGCAACATGCATGCCGCCCAAGGCCTCGCCGGACGCGGCAAACGCGCCCCGGGTGTTCTCCCACCGGCCGGCAGGCGAGAGCCTGGTCTGGGTCCGCGTCTCACGCGCCCGGACCAGCGCAGCGTGCAGGACCCGCACCCCCGTCGCGCGGCCGAGCGCGTCCGCGAGCAGCGCCGCCTGGTTGTGTCCCCGCTCCCGCAGGCGTGTGCGCCCCAGCGGCACCGGGACCAGGGCGTCGAGGCCGCGCAGCCGGGGCGCCAGCGCGGCGACGAGCACCGACGCCATCGGCCGCGCCGCGATGCCCCACCCGCCGTACTTCAGCGCATACACCAGACTGCGCGCCGGTCCCTCCTCCAGCCACACCGCCGACGCGGCCCACGCCAGCTCGGCGGGCCACTGCGCGCAGAACTCGCACCGCGCGCCTCCGGACCCCTCCGCCTCCCAGCCGGCACTCCACTTGTCGAGCGGCTGCCCGCAGCGCCCGCACAGCGGCGGCGCGATGCGCCGCATCCGGTGACGGCACAACGTGCAGCACGCGTCCGGCTCCTCGCTCCGGGCCAGCTGGCGCTCGCAACCCAGACAGGCCTGCGGGAGCGCCAGCGCCTCGAGGTCCAGCGCCAGCGCCCGGGTCGCGGGCAACATGCTAGGCGCCCAGAGCATCCTCGACCGCCGCGCGCATGATCTCCACCGGCGCCTCGACCCCGAGGAAGAGGCGGAACGCTGCCGCCCCCTGCGCCACCAGGACGCCGCGGCCGTCCGCCGCCGCCGCGCCGGCCGCTCGCGCCTCGCGGACCAGCGTCGTGCCGCCGCGCGCGTACACGAGGTCCAGGACCGCGGCGGGCGCGACGCGCCGCAGTGCCTCCGCCTCGAGCGGTGAGGGGTCGCCCGCGCGGAGCCCGAGAGGCGTCGCGTTGACGACGAGGTCCGCCCGCTCGCCGTTCGCCGCGCCGCCCCCCCCCCATACGCTGCACCGCACCCCCGCGCTTTGCGCCCACGAGGCGAATTCCGCCCCGCGCGCCCCGTCGCGCGAAGAGACCGCGACGTCCGCCCCGGCCCACGCGCCCGCGATCGCCACCGCGGCCGCCCGCGCTGAACCGCCGGTGCCGAGGAGGAGCGCGCGCCGCACCGGCTTCCCGGCCATCAGGCGCCGCGCCTCCGCGCTGACGCCGGCCACGTCGGTGTTGTCGCCGACGACCGCGCCGTCCTGCCGCCAGATCGTGTTGCAGGCCCCCGTCCGCCGCACCAGCTCCGAGGGCTCGTCGAGCAGCTCCGCCGCAGCCTGCTTGTGCGGCACGGTGACGCACGCCGCTCCCCCGGCCGCGAGCAGCCCCTGGATCACCGTCTCCAGCTCGGCCGGACTGGCGCGCAGCGCCACGAAGACGGCGTCGAGCCCCAGCGCCCCGATCGCCGCGTTGTGCATCGCCGGCGACAGCGACTGCGCGATGGGATCGCCGAGGACGGCGAGCAGTCTAGTCGTCGCCCGGATTCGCATCGGTCTGCGGGTTGGCGAGCCGCTCCACGGCGGCGGTCAGCAGTGTCTCCAGCTGCGCGAACGTGCGGCGATACTCGTCCAGGTCTCCGCCGAAGGGGTCCTCCACCTCCGCGGTCGCCGCCGGCACGCCGGCGTACTCGCCCAGCAGATGGCTCTTCCCCGTGCCGCCCAGCGCCTCCGCGCGCTCCAGGTGGTGCGCGCTCATCCCCAGCACCAGGTCGGCCCCGGCCACCATGTCCGCGGTGAGCTGGCGCGCGCGGTGCGCGGAGACATCGAGCCCGTGCTCGAGGGTCACCAGGTACGCGCCTTCCGACGCCGGCGAGCCGTCCCACGCCGCGGTGCCGGCCGACGCGACCTCCACGCCTTGCACGGCACGCTGCCCGAGCAGATGCCGCGCGATCGCCTCGGCCATCGGGCTCCGGCAGATGTTGCCCGTGCAGACGAACAGGACCTTCACGGGTCAGATCACCAGCGAGGGGACGATGGACTTGAGGCGCCCCGCCGGGATGGCGCCTTCGCGGACCAGGCGCGGCGCGGAGCCGGTGCAGTCCACGAGCGTCGAGGGCGCCGAGGGCTGCCGGGCGCCGGCGTCGAGGACCAGGAGCGTCCCGTCGGCGACCGCGGCCGCGAAGCTCTGCTCGATGGACGCGGCATCGAGGAGCGCCGGCTGACGCGGCCGGTTGGCGCTCGTCGAGGTGATCGGCGAGCCCAGCGTCGCGATGAGCTGCAGCGCGCCTGCGTGCGACGTCCAGCGCACCGCGATCCCGCCTTCGGGTCCGCGCAGCGTGTCCGGCAGCACGCCTTCCCCTCCCGGCAGCGCCAGCGTCAGGGGGCCGGGCCAGAACGCGGCGGCGAACCGCTCCGCGGCGTCGGTGAGGCGCAACCCGACGCCCAGCAGCATCCGGCGGCTGGCCACGAGCACGAGGAACGGCTTCCCCGGCTCCCGCCCCTTGAGCGCGGCGAGGCGCTCGACCGCGGGCGCGGACGTGATGGAGCCGAAGCCGTAGACGGTCTCGGTCGGGTAGGCGATCATGCCACGGCGCGCCAGGTGCGTGACGACCGTGGGCAGCGCCGCCGTGATCTGGTCGGGAGTGAGGAACGGGATCACGCGGGCCGCACCGCGGCAGCCAGCGCCTCGGCCAGCGCGAAGTCCTCGGGCGTCGTGATCTTGATGTTCCAGGGACTGCCCGCCACCACCCGCACCGGATGGCCGAGCCGCTCGCAGAGCGTGGCGTCGTCGGTCGCGGGAGCGGAAGAGTCGCCCTTCGCGCGCTGGTGC
>Ga0187853_10000171_pt1 | contig 72704 bp, 65 predicted proteins | sample June2016WEW_6_10_2_FD_132417 | JGI IMG/M metagenome (GOLD analysis project Ga0187853, IMG submission 132417) | Peatland microbial communities from SPRUCE experiment site at the Marcell Experimental Forest, Minnesota, USA - June2016WEW_6_100 | ecosystem: Environmental > Terrestrial > Soil >... | reverse complement strand
GGCGCTTGTAGGCGGCGACGAGCGCGTTGGCGAGCGCCTCGAGGAGCGTCTCGACGGCGATGCCCTTGTCGCGCGCGATCTGCTGGAGGGCGTCGAGGAACTCGAAGTTCGTCGTGCTCATGAGGCCCGACCCCTCGTCGCCGCCGGACCCGGACCGTTGTGCCCGCCGGCGAGCGCGGCACGCCAGTCAAAGACGGTGTGGGCGCGCTCGATTGCCGCGTACGGGATCCGGTGCTCGACTCCGGCGTCGTCGACGAGCGTCACCGATTCCCCGTCGCAGTCGCGCAGCTCGCCTTCGGTGCGCCGGTCCCCCGGCGTGCCCGCGACGGTCCGGACCGCAACGCGCCCGCCCCGGGCCCGTGCGTAGTGCGCCGGTCGGCGCAGCCGCCGCTCGACTCCGGGGCTGGAGACCTCGAGCTCGTAGCGGCCGGCGGGCGCGACGTCGGCCCGCTCGTCGAGCAACGCCGAGACGAGGCGCGAGACCTCGGCGAGGTCGTCGAGGTCGAGGCTCGCGTCACGTTCGACCGTCACCCGGAGGACGCCGCCTCCAGACTCGACGTCGACGAGCTCGTGGCCCGCGGACTCGACGACTGACGCGATGGCGCGTTCCAGCTCGTCGGCGGCGTCCGCCGACCGCGCACTCCTCGCCACGTCCGTTTTCCCTGTCGCCATCGTCCCTGCTGCCGTCGTCGATTCCCACCGACCACCGAACTGCTCCGAAAAACAAGAACGTGGGCGCGGAGCCCACGTTCAGACGACCTTCCGTTCGACAAACCGCTGCGCAAAGTATAGCAACCGCACCGTCGCCGGAACTTGGCCGATTTGGCCGCCCATCGGCGGCGATGACCCGTTCTCATCTGGCGCCCGGGACGGCGAGGCGGTAGAAGAAACGGTACGGCGCCCATCGATGCTGGCGTGAGGTCGGGCGGGTCCGATCGGCAACCGCGGCAGGGTCCCCGGACCCTCCAACGGGGGACGCGAGATGCGAGAGGCGGCATCGGTGGGCGACGAGCGGCGAGAGGACGCCCCCGGGGCGGTCGCGCACCCGAACGCTCTCGGGGACGAGTCCCGGCCCGGCGCGCTCGCCGGTCGCGACGACGGGCGCGCGCTCTACCGCCCGCTCACCGACGCGATCGCCGAATTCGTCGCACCCGCGCTCGGACCCGAACGCGACGAGCGGCCCGTCGTCTACGAGCTGACGCGTCACGAGCTCGCGCTGGCGTCGGATACCGGCGTCCGCCTCGGCCCGCCCCTCGGTGACGGCACCGTGCGCCCGACCTGGACGTTCGCGTACGAAGAGCACTCCGGCGGGCCGCCAACGGGCGGCGTGACGCAGGCGGCGGAGCTCTGTCTCGCCACCGTGCCGAACGAGGGCGGGCCCGCCTACCTCGTCGACCTCATCGCCGCGGAGTGCACCTCGGTCGTCGGTCCCGCCGGCGACGTCGACCGGGTCATCGACGCGGTCATCCGCTCCGCCTCGACGTCGAGGATCCGACGCGCCCGGATCCTCGTCGTCGGCGAACTCGGCCCGCCGCGAGCCGCCCGCGTGCCGGCCGTCGCCGAGATCTTCGCGACCCTCGCCGGATCGACCGAACCAGTCGCCGTCTTCATCGGCACACCGTGCGCCGACGACGAGCTCGAACGGCTCGTCGCCGCGGTCCACCGCCACCCCGCCTCGGGGATCGTCGTTCCCGCGGCGCACACGGCGGCCCGGGCGATCCTCGTCGCCGGGAGGCGGGACCGCTGCGCCGTGTACCTGCGCGCTCCCGGACCGCCGAAGGCGACGGCGCCGGCCGTGGCGGCCGACCGGGCCGACGCGCTCCCGGGGATCGCCTCCGGGTCCGGTCCGATCGAGGTCGCCATCCTCGGCCCCGTGGAGATCCGCGGCTCGGCGTTCCCGCTCGCCGGTCATCCGCGGCTCACCGAGCTCGTCGTCTACCTCGCGATGCACCCCGAGGGTGCGACGACTCCGGCGTGGGAGACGGCCCTGTGGCCGGAACGACGGATGCCGCCCCAGACGATCGCCAACCGCCTGAGCGAGGCGCGCCGGGCCCTCGGTTTCACGCCGGACGGCCGGCCCCGCCTGCGCAAGTCCGGGGAGCGCCACCGCATCGCCGACGTCACGACGGACTGGGAGCGCTTCAAGTCCCTCGCGGCGCGCGAGGACGACCCCGAGGCGTGGCACGATGCCCTCGGGCTCGTACGCGGCCGGCCGTTCCTCGATCTCCACCAGGGCCAGTGGACCGCGCTCGAGGGATACGCCGTCGAGATCGAGCACGCGATCGTCGGGTGCGCGCTCCGCCTCGGGAGATTCGCGCTCGGCGCCGGGCGCCCCGACGACGCCATCTGGGCGGCGCAGCGGGCCCTGCGCGCCACGCCGTGGGACGAGCGGCTCCACCGGCTGCTCATGGAGGCCGCCGATGCGGCGGGCGACCGCGCCGGGGTCGAGGCGACCCTGCGCCACCTCGCGCTCGTCCTCGAGATCGACGGCGACCCGTTGCGCGGCGTGCACCCCGAGACCGCGGCGCTCTACGCGCGCCTGTCGGGCCGCACGCCCCAGGTCAGCCCGATCGGCTAAGCACGAACGTCCGGTTCGAGATCGGACCGGTCACCGGCCGGTCCTAGGCCCGGATGGAAAAGAAAGCTGGGGCGTCACGCGCCCGACGGCGCCTGGAGGAGACGAACCCCCAGGCCGGACGGTCCTGACAACGACGCCCGGCCCCGAACGCGGCAACGAGCACCCGAGACATTGTGTCGCCTGTCACGAATATCACTGCACGTGGTTAGCATGAACTCGTCCAAATCCGTTCTTCAAAACCCGGAAGGCTTTCGGGGGGAAGTGGTGTTCCATGCGCACAGTTCCACCGTCAGGTGTCCGGGGATGGGCACGACGCTCCGGCTTCGTCGTCCTCGCCGCGCTCTGCGTCACGGGCATGCTGGCGACCGCCGTCTCGGCGACGTCCGTCGCGGCGAAGAAACCCAAGCCGAAGGGTTCCTCTTCGATCAAGAACATCGCCAGCGCACTGCAGAAAGCGGAGAAGGCGACCTTCTCGGCCACGTACACGGTCAAGGCGTCGTCAGTGAACGCGACCTTCACCTACGCGCAGAAGCCACCGGACTACGTCCTCAGCTTCGCCGAAGGAGCGGGCAAGTTCGAGTTCATCCAGCTCGGGACCAAGAGCTACGGATGCACGGCCACGGCCGGCGTGAACATCTGCGTGCCCGAATCGAAGTCGGTGGCGTCGACGGACCTCCACTTCTTCCAGCCGGGCTCGCTGCTCCCGGAGGTCGAGGGCTATGAGTCCGGGGCGAAGGGGTACACGTCATTCACGAAGACCTTCGCCGGTCAGGCCTCGAAGTGCGTCACCGTCGTCCTCACCTCGACGAAGCCGACCTACTGCGTGACGAATAGCGGCATCTTCGCCTACTCGGGCGTCGGCACCTTGGAGCAGGTCACCCTCACTGGCTTCTCCGGGTCGCCCCCCGCGAGCCTGTTCGCCCTGCCCGCAGGAGCAAAGATCGAGTCGGTGCCGTAGTCCCGACGGTGGCGTCAGCCGCCACGAAGCAACTCTGAGATCCGGCCGGCGCCCTCCGCCGGCCGGATCTCGCGTCGGGGCACAGGCACGTCGCGCTCGGATCCTCGGGCGGGCGACACCATGTCGTGCCACAGGGCGGCGACGCGGGCGGGACGGCGCATCGGCATCCGATGGACGGCCAGAGGCACCACCAGTAGTGTCCCGAGCGCCGGTCCTCCGTCGCCTCGACCGGGAGGGGGAAGCCTTGGGCCTGCTCGACGGGAAGAAGATCCTCGTGACGGGCGTCCTCACCGAGGATTCGATCGCGTACGCCGTCGCGCACCTCGCCCAGACCGAAGGCGCCGAGCTGTTGCTCACCGGCGCCGGCCGCGGGATGTCCCTCACCGAGCGGATGGCCCGCCGGCTCCCGCAGCCGACCGACGTGCTCGAGCTCGACGTCACCAACCCTGAGCATCCGGCGCTCGTCGCGGCCGAGGTCGGGTCGCGCTTCGGGCGGCTCGACGGGATCCTCCACTCGATCGGTTACGCGCCGGACGCCTGTCTCGGCCGCGGCATGTTCGAGGCGGATTGGGAAGATGTCGCGACCGCCGTCGAGATCTCCGCGTACTCGCTGAAGGTCCTCGCGTCGGCGTTCGTCGGGCTGCTCGAGGCGGCCGGCGGTGCGTCCATCGTCGGGCTCGACTTCGACGCGACCGTCGCCTGGCCGGGTTACGACTGGATGGGCGTCGCCAAGGCGGCACTCGAGTCGCTCACCCGTTACCTCGCCCGGGACCTCGGGTCGAAGGCGATCCGCGTCAACCTGGTCGCCGCCGGACCGGTCCGTACGGTCGCGGCGAGGTCGATCCCCGGCTTCGAGCGATTCGAGAAGGTCTGGGAGGACCGGGCGCCCCTCGGCTGGGACGTCGACCGGGACCGCGACGCCGTCGCGAGGGCCTGCGTCGCGCTGTTGTCGGACTGGTTCCCCCGGACGACGGGAGAGATCGTTCACGTCGACGGCGGTTACCACGCGATCGGGGCGTGACGCGGACGGGAAGACACAATCCCGGCATCTGCTCCTCGGCCGGTGATGGAACACGCCGAAGTAGGGTTGCGCACGACGGCGGCGTGGCCGAGTGGCTTAGGCAAGGGCCTGCAAAGCCCTGTACCCGGGTTCGATTCCCGGCGCCGCCTCAATAAAGTCCCTAGTAGATGGCCTGCTTTGCGGCCGGCAGCTGGCTCAGTCCAAGCTTGTCCCATAAATGTCCCATAAGTGACTCGCGGACGCGTAGCATCTGACCCGTGGATAAGAGAGCAACCCGCTGGGGACGTGGTTCGCTCCGGAAGCGGCCGGGCCGAGACGCGTGGGAGCTTCGCGTCTCCGCGGGCCGCGATCCGCTGACCCACCGCTATCGGTACGTCAGTCGCTCCTTCCCGGGTTCCAAGAAGGAGGCTGAGGCTGCCCTCGCTCAACTGTTGACGGAGGTATCGCAAGGTCGCGGAGGTTATGTCGGCGCGGACGCGACGCTGGCACAGCTCGTTGAGGCATGGCTCGAGCTCAAGCGTGATTCCCTCTCGCCGACCACCTGGGAGGGTTATGCAGGAAAGGCACGCTTTCGGCTCATACCGGCACTCGGAGACATCCCAGTGCGCAAACTCACCGTCGAGCAGATCGATCGTTTCTATCGTGCGCTCAGTCGTGATGCTTTGCTCTCGGCTTCGACGATCAGGCAGCTGCACAATATTCTGACCGGTTCGTTGGACCAAGCCATTCGATGGCACTGGCGATCGGACAATCCAGCACGACTTGCGACATTGCCGCCTGCCCGACCCCGGGAGTTGCACCCTCCGTCGCCTGGCGAGGTCATCAGCGCGATTGCCTCCGCGAGTCCAGAGTTTGCGACATTTCTTCGCGTAGCTGCAGCGGTGGGCGGACGCCGAGGAGAGGTCGGGGCGCTTCGATGGTCCGCGATCGACCTAGGGGGTCGCGAACTAGTCATCTCTCGTGCGTTAATCGAATCCTCGGGCGGCGCCGTTGAGGAAAAGGACACTAAGTCGCACCAGGCCCGACGCGTAGCGTTGGATGAGGGAACGGTGGCCGCCCTCACCGAATGGAAGACGGCATGCACCGTACGAGCCAACTCCTGCGGCGTCGAACTACCACCGGATTCGTATGTCTTCAGCCCCGAGGTTGACGGGTCGTTGCCCTGGAGGCCTTTCCATTGGACGAATGCGTGGCGGCGCGTTCGAGCCAAATCTGGAATTGACCGGTCGTACCGCCTTCATGATCTTCGCCACTTCGCCGCGACGCGACTCTTGAATGCAGGTGTACCCGTGCGTACCGTTAGCAACCGCTTGGGCCACGCGCGCACCGCGACGACGCTCAACGTGTACGCCCATTTTGTTCCCGCATCAGACCAGGTCGCCGCCGAGGTGCTCGGTGACTTACTCGACGGGCGTCAACAGTGATCTCGACTTCGGACCCTTTGAACTATCCGCTCACGGCTACTGAATCCAGCTGAAAAATGTAGTGCCGTTGCAGTACCGAGCGGGCGGCAGATCCCTGCGAAGGCATGCCGTCCAGCCCACACTTGATGAGTTGGAGCGGCATGGTAGGGGGCGTGCTGTGCCTCGCTCGCCCTAACGCCACTCCTACACTCTGGTATGAGCATTGCGTCGCTCATCATTGCTGTAGCTGCCGTCCTCTTCTCGGTTGGATCAGCGTGGTGGCTCTATGGGTATCGGGGGCGGCTTGTTGCAACTAAGCCTCCGCGCTTCGCCCTACTGCACAACGGAGGAGTCCTCCTGCTCCGGATTCCGCTCGCAGTCAGGAACACCGGCGGGCGATCGCTCGTAGTCCTCGATCTCCGTTGCTGGTTCCCCGAAACCACTCAAGTGCTACCCTTGCCTTGGCGTCGGACCACCTATCAACTGCTTCCCAAGGGCGGCGAGGCGGACGATGCCCCCTTGCCGTTCTCCGTGCGAGGACACGATTCGACAGCTCTGCTGGTCGAGTTCGGAGCACCGTTTCCGGGCTTTGCGATGCACTCCGGCACGTACCGGGTCAGGATCGAGGCGCTGCCTGCCGACCGGCTGGAGTGGGATGTCTTGATCATGTTCGACCTCAAAGTTGAAGCTCGGAACCTCGACCTCGACAACTACTCGATCTACGAAAACTTGAATGCTGATGAGTACACGATCCAGCGTGTAGACGAGGCGTCTCGCCGATTCGGCAGGGAACTGAAGGATCGACTTGGAGACCCTCCCGAACCGCCAGAGTGAAGCAAGGTGACAGTACCGGCGTGGTTAGCGATCATTTACCCGATATGTTGATCCTGCTTGATCATCAATCGTTGACCGCACCGTCACCTGGCAACGTCGCAACCAACTCGGCGAACTGCGCGAGTGCTGCCTCCAGGTCATCGACAATCTCGGCTGCCAGGACCGCAGGAGCCGGCAGGTCCGACCCGTCGTCGAACTCCTCGTCACGCAGCCAAATAACGTCGAGGTTCGCCTTGTCCCGTGCGACGATCTCCTCGTAGCTGAACCGTCGGAACCGTTCCGTCTCGACGCGCTTCGATCGGTTCGTCGGGTTGTAGCAGGCGATGAAGTCCTCAAGATCGGGCAATAACAGCGGGTTGGTCTTGAGAGTGAAGTGTTTGTTCGTCCGCAAGTCGTAGACCCATGTTTCGTGAGTCCAGGGCCGTTCTGCCGCCGGCTTCCGGTCAAAGAAGACGACGTTCGCCTTGACGCCCGGCTTGTAGAAGATTCCGGTCGGAAGCCGGAGGATCGTGTGCACGTCACACTCGTCGAGGAGTTTGCGGCGGACCGTTTCGCCAGCACCCGCCTCGAATAGCACGTTGTCTGGAAGGACGACCGCGGCTCGTCCGCTCACTTTCAGCAGAGTCTTGATGTGTTGCAGAAAGTTGAGCTGCTTGTTCGACGTAGACGCCCAGAAGTCGTCACGGACGATCGTGAGATCGTCTGCCTCGCCTTCGGCATCGGTAGATGAGCGCATCGACGACTTCCTTCCGAAAGGCGGATTGGCGAGCACCAGATCGAAGCGCATGCCCGGATCACCTTTCAGCGCATCTTCAACGTGGACCAGAGATTCCCCGCTTGGTGAACCAATGCCGTGAAGGAGGAGGTTCATCGCGCAGAGCCGTGCGGTCCCGTCGACGATTTCCCATCCGGTGAACGTCTTGTCGCGTAGGAACCGCTTGTCATCAGCGTCCATCTCGTCAATGTGGTGATCGACAATCCATTCGTGGGAGATCATGAGAAAGCCGCCGGTGCCGCACGCTGGGTCGGCGATCGTCTCGCCGGGCCGCGGCGTCACGCAGGCGACAATCGCGTGGATGAGCGGGCGCGGCGTGAAGTACTGACCTGCTCCAGTTTTCGTGTCCTCAGCGCCGCGTTGGAGAAGTCCCTCGTAGGCGTCGCCCTTCAGGTCGGCATCTACCTCAGTCCATGTTTCTGGTCCGATGAGGTTGACAACAAGTCGGCGAAGCTTCGCCGGATCCTGGATGCGGTTCTGCGCCTTCCTGAAAATCGTCCCGAGCGTGCCAGGTCGCCTGCCGAGCTCTTCGAGAATGTATCGGTAGTGCACCTCCAGCTCATCGCCATCTCGTTCCAACAACGACTGCCAGTTGAGGCCATCCGGCACAACGGAGACTTGACCCGCGTGGGTTCGCTCGTCGGCCATCTTCAGGAAGAGAAGGTACGTGAGCTGCTCCACGTATTCGATGGTCGAGACTCCGTCATCGCGTAACACGTTGCAAAAGTTCCAGAGCTTCTGGACAAGCTGGTTCGATGTCACTGCGTTGCTCCCTTGGACGCGGTCCGCCGACGCTTCTTATGAGTTAGTGGGCCGCTCTCGACCCTCAAAGCGGCAATCCGCTCTAGCAGTGCGCTGGCCGACTCGTCAGATGACTCCTGGGAAACAAGCTTTCCGGAGAAAGCGGCCGTAAGGACGGCGCGCCTGAGCGCTCCGGATCGGCGCAGCTGCACGTCAACCTCGGCCCTCGCTGCCGTGAGCAAAGACATTTGGACGTCGATTTGGTCGACAATCCGAACTTGTTCACAAGTCGGAGGGACGGGCACTGGAAAGGTCTTGAGCGTTGTGAGGTTGATGGACGCGAGGTTGGTCGTCTGTTTTCCCGCCTTCTCGAACCAATTCCGTCCAAAGGTGTTGCCCCACCACGAAACAAATTTGGGCTGCATATCCTGGCCATTAAGCCGTGCCCGAAAGACGTGGTTCTGGTGAATGCAGTCGTCAATCTGGCCTTCCCAGATCCAACCTCGTCCAAGCTTGTCCCTGTCGCCTCCTTCGTTGAAGAGGACATCATTCGGCTCCAGCCTGAGAGCCGCGGCTTTGTCGGGCGCTACTCGTATTGTGGTTATCTCGGACAGATCGAGCCATCCACGCTGGACATTCGCGACGCGAAGGTACGGCACTTCGACAAAGGTCGGATCATCCTGACGATTGGAGTCCTTGGTTACACCGCCAGCAATCGTTGCCATCGAGCCAAGCGCCTGCCAAGACCAACCTGATGGAATAATCGGCAGCCCGTCGTCACCCAGCATGACGGCGCGTCCACCGAGCAGGGAAGACCACATCAAGGACTGTGCCAACCGGTCCAACCGTCGCTTTGCGGCATCCAAATAGGCGACGCCCGCGTCGAGCTTGGAGAACGCCGTCTCGATCGCCTCGACGATGCGACGCTGCTCGGCAAGCGGAGGCACTGGCACGCGGGTGTCGTCAAAGCGAGACTTCGTGATATGAACCATTCCAGAGCCATGCGACTGTCGGCGCATATCGTTGAGAAGGTGCTCGATCGCCCATCTGTGATAGTCGCGATCAACGAACGAATCGACCTTGAAGATGTGTTGATTCAAGGCACCTTCCGGACCGTTCCACTCATAAACACCTAGAGTTGCCGCCCACGAGACGAGAAGGCTGCCCGGAGGAACCTTGAATCGCTCCTCAAGCTCACCGTCGAAGTAATTGAAGGCCGCACCAGAGCCCGTGAGATTCTGGATGCGGATAATCGGCCGGCCCCTGGTGCCCCACTCTGCCCTCGAAAATCCGCGTCCGTTCTGGTAATTGCCCAGCGATCCCAGCGTGGACCATGCCCATCCCTGGGGCAGATCGCCATCTCTCATGCGGCAAGCACCTCGTTCAGCTCATTCAAGACTTCTCCCAGCGTCCCAGCGAATGCCTCGTTCGCTCGGCCATAGCCACCTCGATCAAGGAACGGCTCAAACTCGAAATCGTCGGATCCGATGCTGAGGCTCGTTGCGATGTGGTCTCGAATGCGCGCGAGCCATGCGAGCTGGTCCGCGGTGAAACTCCGACCCTCTTGCTCTTGGCTTCGCAGCCACGCTTGGAACCGTCGTCCAACAGTCAACGGGTAGGGCTCAAGTTCGCTCTCTTGCTCAAGAGAGAAGCGCACGAGCGAGACGAGGTTCGTGAGGACTCGTCCCGGCGACCCGTGCACCCTTGACGCGTCGAGCGTCTCATACGCGTTCCACAGCCGTTCGGGTGTCCAGTTGTGCGGCGGCCGTCCGATGGCGTTGGCGAGTTCCCTAATCGCCTTCAGCGTGAGCCGCCGGCCGTGCGGACGTGAGTAAAGGATGTCGAGAGCTTCAACCTCGGCATGGTGATCCTCGATGAACTGACGAAACGAAGCCACTGTGCTCTTCGCCCGCTCCGTCGCATCGATGCTGAATCCCACGTCGATAACCCTGTCGGCACTTGTCTCGTCCAAGAGCTGCTCGTAACTGCGTCGAATCTCGATGAGCTTGTTGCGCAGCTCCGGATTCGCTGCCAGCGGGTACACCGCCGCTTCGACGAGGCGTTCTGTGGCCACGTCGATCGCTTCGACAGGAGGATCGTGCTCCCCTGTCGCTTCTTTAGCCGATTCGAGCGCCTCGTCCGGGTCGACCGCCACGACTAGCGCGTGCACAAGATCGGAGAGTGACATGCCAGCCGTTTCCTCGAGCTCCGCTCGATCCGGCGCGGTGACCTGGCGGTCGAGGCGTGCAAGTCGGCCGGCGATCGATCGGACGATATCTGAGTCTCGATCTCCAGCGGCCACCCGGTCGAGGAGCTTCTGGAGCGAGACCGCCTTCATGCGCTCCAGCGGCTGAGAATCGGTGAAGTCCGTGTCGGTAACGCCTACCGCATCGACGAGGACAAAGTGGTCTTTCACGGTGGCGTCGGCCGTGACTCCTTGGAGGTCGTTCGGCTCGATGGTGCGAGCGCCTCGTCCGATCATCTGCTCGAAGAACGTGCGGGACTTCACTGCCCGCATGAACATGACACACTCAAGAGGCTTCACGTCGGTGCCGGTCGCGATCATGTCGACCGTCACGGCGATCCGGGGGTTGTACGAGTTTCTGAACTCGGCGATGAGGTCTTCGGGCTTCTTGCCCGTCGTGCGGTACGTGATCTTCACGGCGAAGTCGTTCCCCTTGCCGAACTCCTCCCGGCAAATCCTCACGATGTCTTCGGCATGCGAGTCCGTCTTGGCGAAGATCAGCGTTTTCGGGACTTCTGTTCGACCAGGGAAGATGCCGCCCTCCTCGGCGGGTTTGAGCAGGTTGTCGCGAAATGCCTGGATGACTGTTCGGATCTGGTCCTCGGCTACAACGGTTCGATCAAGCTGGTCCGGGTCGTACGGAACGTCCTCGTCAAGTTTTTGGAGACGAATCGCGCGGGTGTCACGGTTCCGGAACTTGGTGACGAGCCCCGCCTCGACCGTCGAGCCGCGCGACCCGATCTCTGTCCGGATCCGGTAGACGTCGAAATCGACGTTCACACCGTCGGCGACCGCTTGCTCCCGCCCGTACTCCACGACAAGGTTCTGATTGAAGAACCCAAAGGTTTGCTTTCCCGGCGTCGCAGTGAGTCCGATCTGGAAAGCGTCGAAGTACTCGATGACCTGACGCCACACCCCGTAAATCGATCGGTGGCACTCGTCGATCACCACGACGTCGAAGATCTCGATCGGCATCTCCGGGTTGTACGACACCTCGACTGGCTGATCGGGTTCGATCTCGGACGCCGAGAGTTCGTCAACCTCCTCGTCGATCTCTCGCCCGGTGAGCTGTGAGTAAAGGCGTTGCACCGTCGAGATGACGACGCGGGCTGCAGGATCGACTCCCGAACGTCCCAGCACCTGCACGTTGTAGAGATCAGTGAACTTTCGGCCGTCATCGGGAGTTGAGAACTGTTGGAACTCCTTGAGCGTCTGACGCGCGAGGTTCGCCCGGTCGACGAGAAAGAGAACGCGAGCCGCGTCGGCGAACTTCACCATTCGGTACGACTCGTTGCAGGCCATGAACGTCTTGCCTGCGCCGCTCGCCATCTGCGCGAGCGCCCTCGGACGGTTTGATCGCATCGAATCTTCGAGCGCTTCGATCGCTCGAACCTGGATTTCTCGAAGATCGCTGGCATGGATCGCAGGAAGGCGCGAGAGGCGAGCTCTGAGAGACCCACCACCGGGGTCATCGATGGCTCGACGGACCCACCCAGCGACGGTCTCTGGTCGATGAAACGTGAAGACGGGTCGAGATCGCGGATCCGGATCGAGGCCGCACGTAAACATCGTCTCGACGCCCGTCGACTCGTACGCCACGGGCAAAGGCTGAATCGGAGACTTCAGGTTTCCCGGAAGGCCCTCGTTGTATTTCCGCGACTGGAGCTCGACGCCCGACAACGTCGTACCTTCAGGTTTCGCTTCAAGGACGCCGATGGCCGTTGGTACTCCATCAATCGGAACAAAGAGCAGATAGTCCGACTCCCCGTGCCCTTCCGCCATCTGGAACTCACGTACAGCAACGCCTGGTCCGGCATACAGGTTCATCTCCCGGAAGTTCTGGACGACCCAGCCTGCTGCGGTGAGCTGGCGGTCGATGTTGACCCGCGCCTTCGCCTCAGCAGTGAGGTAGGTGTCGCCGTCGCCCGGCATTCTCGGAACCGCCTACGCAGACTTCCGACGATGAGGTGCCGAGACCTCACGCCATCCGCCACGCCGGTACGTGTCGAGATGGTCACCCTCCGCGAGTGCCATGTCTGCCACCTCGCAGGTCCACAGCCCGAGCTTGCCCTTGGCCGCTATTGGCGTTTCGAGCGGCCAAGGATCGGCGAGGAGCCAATGCCAGTTGTCGGCTATCGCCCACGGGCTCGCGCTGTCCCGCACGCTGTCGACCAGCTCCACGGTCCCGAGGATCGCGCCGTGGGGGTAGTCCGCGAGGAGCCGTCCGTGCTCGTTCATTCCCTCGCGGTCAATCCCGCTACCGGCGTGGACGGCGAGTCGGCCGCGATAATTCGTGCGCCAGGTCCGGTACTCCACGTCGTTGATGCCAGCCATGACGAGGCTCGCCCATGGTTGATCGAGCGTGATGGCCTGCACACGTCGATTCTACGATGCCGACTGCTACTTGCTGATCCCGAACGCTTTCAGGATCGACCGCGTGAGGCCCATCTGCTTTGAGTACACCTTGCGGCGGACGACGCGCTTGGCGTAGGCGCCTGGGCCTCGTGAGGCAGCACGGACATTGTTGCTCAGCCGAGCAGCCCGGTAAGGGTGCTTGTCAGCGATCGACGTCTCGGCATCGTGCCCCCTTCGGCCTGAGCCGACCTTCGGCGCGATGGCCTAGCGAAGCGATGCCCGCGATGACCGAATTGCCCGAAAGATGCTGACTGACCTGACTATTCGGACCCGAGCGATCCGTCCGCGAGAATCTCGCAGCTCTCGCGGATGTCGAGAAGTAGCTCGAGCATGTACGCGAAGAACGCGAGTGCCGCGGCGACCAGGATTGCGCCTATCGCAATCCCAATCGAGATACTGATCACGCTGCCCGTGGAGAGCGAGGAGGAAGTCGCAAGGTTGCCTCCTGTATACACGGAGGAGAACATCCCGCCTAGCAGGGCCAGAAATGCCGCAACCTTGAAGACCGTGGCAACGGCCCGAGGTCCCTGCGTCGGGTACTCCCCTTCATCAGTTGTGTCTTCTGGCTGCGATTCCTCTGTCGGTGCCATGATCTGACCTCCCGGTTAGTCGCAGTGATAGAAGTCAATCACTGCGCCAGTCTGCGTCATCGCCGCGCCGTGTCGGTTAGTCCGTCGCTCCCGGTAACCAACAGAGTTCGGTGCTCAACAACACATAACGGTCGGGGCTGGGCGACATGATCTTGTGGTCAGCGGTCGATACCCGCCCGAAGCCGCCACCTCGTCGATCCGGTGGTTTACCTCTTACTCGACGCGGTCGTGGCGCATGAGCCGATCATGGCGGCAGGCTCTCTCACTGATCAGGCGTGTTTCGCGGGCTGGCGACGGCCCATGGCCGTGCCTAACCCCGAGCGCTTCGTCGAGCTGTCCGTCCCGTCCTTGCTCGGCTCGACGACCCGAACCTGAACGCCAGGGTTCGTGCCCGGGGCCAGGCGGAAGGGTCAAACCGTTAGCTGAGCTACCGCCGATCCGGCACACGTCTTCATCGCGAACATTGATGGCAACTGCCCCGCCACCGAACCCAACTGCCACCTCCACGCTGCACTAGGTTCAGCGCAGTCGACCTGGAGGGACGAAAACCCATGACCCAGCCTCCTGATCCGAACGCTCAACAACCCTGGACCGGTGGTCCTCCTCCCCCGGGGGGCTACCCGATGCCACCGCCTGCCCCCGGAGACGGTTACGGACAACCCGGTCCCGGAGCCGTACCTCCGGGCATGTACTTCGACCCGGCGAGCGGCCTCACCTTGCCCCAGGGGGTGAAGCTGGCCGGTGTCGGCCGGCGCATCGGCGCCTGGTTCTTGGCGATTCCCTTGTGGATCTGCACCCTCGTCATCGGCTACGTGATCTGGGGGTTGATCGTGTGGGGTCGCGGTCAGACTCCGGCGCAGCAGGTGCTGGGAATGCGCTGCTGGCGACCGGAAACCGGGCGAGTGGCGGGCTGGTGGTGGATGGCACTGCGCGAAATCATCGGGGGACTGGCCGAGGCCATCCTGAGCTGGATCACCCAGCTCGTGTCGTTCATCCTGTTTCTCACAAGAAACGACCACAAGTGTCTCCACGACCTCGTTGCTGGCACCGTCGTGATCCACGACCCGAACAAGGTCATTCAGTACCGGGCGATGTAGGCGACAGCATCGCCTGCCTGACTTGGGGCCCCTGCAGTGTGGCTATGGCCTTTCAAACCTCGCGGATCTGTCTACGCACTGTCCGACCGGTTCACGCACGTTGCGAGCCCCTGAGATCCAGCGAGCCAAGACACGATCTGGCGAGGGTCGTCATACACTGAGCGGGGTAGACAACATCGACCGCCGTCGTAGCTGCCATCTTGGCCAATCTCCATTGGATGTCCAAATCAATCCGCAGCGCGCCGCTGGTAAGTTCAGGCCTGTGCGAGCACGTTCGTTGCAGGCATGACAACGCCCACACATAAGGGTCTTCCGGTCGCCACGTCAGGACGTCCGTCAGTCGTGGCCCGTGAAATCGCACAACTGGCAAGCCGCGGGGAGCTCGTCCTGTTTGTCGGAGCTTTTGTCTCATCCCGGCCTCCTTCATGTCTTCCGACAGGACCCGCACTCAAGTGGGGACTCGCCGAAGCAGTCTGGGAAGAGTCAAGATCAGCACTGATAGCCAATCTGGACAAACGTTCCTTTCGTACTGCTCTGCGCAAGTCCAGCTTCTCGCACCTGCCATTGGAGTTGCTGGTCGATGAAACACTGCGACGGAGCCGACTTGAGATACCTGACCTACTGTCGTTCGTGAATATCCCGACACCGAATCAGAACCACATTGTTCTCGCCCGGCTCCTCGACCTAGGTGCAGCCGAGATTGTTACGACGAACTTCGATGAGCTTGTCGAGCTAGCACGCAAGACTCCGGGTGACACCTCACGTATTTCAAAGATTCACGGAACGATATCGAGCCCGCAGAACCTGGCAGTGAGGCTGCCAACGATCGCCCAAGGCTTCATGTCTAGGCGACTCCGCAACGAGATCACAGCCCGACTGCGAGATCGTGACGTTGTGTTTGTTGGATACAGCGGAAGCGACTTGGACGTGCGTCCCGTGCTTGCAAATGTTGAGTGCCGTTCAGTTTTGTGGATAGTGCGCCCCCGAGAATCAGGCGAGACTCTGGCAGATGTCACCAGAGAAATTGACCCAGGAACAATTCCACGCGCGGCCAGCATAAGGAGCATCTCTGTCGATGTCGATGCCCTTCTCTCGAGCCTCGGACGCATCTGGAGGGTTCCCATCCCCCGTTCGGAACCTCCACACACGACAACATGGCAACTTCAGGTCAAAGAGGGACTTCGTCAGTCGAATCCCTGGCGATTGGCTATCACGGCTTGCCGAATCCTCTCCATCAGTGGTGCAAGAGCCCTTGCAGCCGAGGTCGCGGATGACCTGCGAGATCATGCGACAACCCAGCTCGACCGAGCGGAGGCAGCTTTGCAAGCGGCCGAGGCCAGATACCGACTGCAGCAGTACCCACGATGTAAAGCTGATGCTCATCTCGCAGCCAGCATCTATCGCCAGGCGGGTCGTACTGCCGAGGCCGTCAGCGCCTACGAAATTCTCTATCTGCTCGCAGAGAGGACAGGCGAACGACAAGTTTGGTCTGGTCGCTACCTCAGTCTCATCTCCGATCTGCTTGTCGATGACCATACGTCGTTGGTTCGGGCTGCTCATCAACTGAATCTCGGCATCTGGTTGAAGAATCGCGGACGCTTCGACGAGGCTAACGACGCGCTCCGAGAAGGTCTGAAGATCGCCCGTGCTCTAGGCGATCTAAGACAAGAGGTGACGATCTTCCATGCTCTGGGACTCGTTTGGCGAGCAACGATGCGGAGTTCGCTCAGGCAACGTGACCACGATCTGGCAATCCGCTTGGCTCGAAAAGCAAGGACCTACGCCACCCGGTCAGGCGAACTAGCGCACTACTTGAGCGATGTCCCTGGGGAGAGCAGGGCCCTGGAGACGCTGATCGCCATCGACATGGATTTCGAGTCTGAACGATGTCTCTCGCGGGTTGAGTCGAATTTGAAGCAAGTTGAGCAACTTGTTGATGTCGGTGGAGAGCCCCAGCAGCGGGCGCTGATCATGAACCTCTGGGCACAGTGGTATCAACTGAGCCAAGAGCCGGAGAAGGCCGACGCGCTCGCGACCGATGCATTCGAGATCGTTACAGACAATGTTCAGCGTGCTTCATGCCTGCGTCAGCGAGCGGTGGCACGCTTCGTGTTGGGCAAGGTCGATGAGGCTCTCGCGGACTTGCATACGGCACTGCCATTTGATCCCAAGGGTCCATCCCGGACGGAGACTCTCCGTCTGATAAAGGAGATGAAGGCCCACCGAAATGACGACCAGCGTCCACGGTTGTGAGCTCCTGGAATCGAATCCTCAAAGCCTCCATGTACACACTGACACCAGGTAGGTCGGTCCCTTCGCCGTCTGGCACACTCTCTAGGGAGTACATGAATGCCAATACGTCTAACCGTGGGGGGTGGTGCCGCGTGAATCGCCAGGAACTGATCAGGGCAGTCAGTGGCGACACTGGACTGACCCGTCAGCAATCGGAGTCCGCGCTCGATTCGCTCGTTTACGAGATCACCAAGGGCGTGCGCACGGGGGTTCCGATTCGCATTACCGGTTTTGGCACGTTCAAACTGCGGGAGCGCAAGGCGCGTAGCGGACGGAATCCGCAAACGGGTGCCCCCGTCTACATCCGGGCGTCGAAGGGTATCGGATTCTCCCCGGGCGTCCAGTCGAAGACGGACCTGAACTCGAGCGCCGTGCTGCAGAGACCGACGCCAGCGCCGGTCGCTAAGAAGGCCGCTCCCGCACGGAAGGCTGCGCCGAAGAAGGCGGCCAGGAAGGCTGGAGCGAGGAAGGTGGTGAAAAAGGCTGGAGCGAAGAAGGTAGTGAAGCGCGCTCTCGCCAAGAAAAGGGGCGCCAAGAAAGTCGGTGCCAATAAAGTGGTGAAGAAGGCTCCCGCCAAGAAGCGACCAGCCCGCAAGGCTCCTGCGAAGAAGGCTCCGGCCCGCAGGCGACCTGCGAAGAGACGGACTATTAGCACGGGGCCGCGCGCATCATGACGCTCCGCGAAGCAATCGACGCCTACAAGGACCTCAGCGGGCGAGCGAGCGATGTTGGCCGCAAGTTAGCGTTCGCAGGCATCGCCGTGATTTGGGTCTTCAGCGGCGGCATCGTGTCGGCGAAGGGGAGCATCGCAATTTCGCAGCGCTTCTTCGACGCGGGCTTGTGTTTAACCATCGCGTTGGTGCTTGATTTCCTCCAGTACCTCGTCGCGACTGCGATGTGGGGCGTGTTCACGAATCGGAAGGAACGGAAGGGGGCGGGTCCCGATGAGGACGTCGGTACTCCGTCTTTCATCAACTGGCCTGCGGACCTCTTCTTCGAGCTCAAGTCGGTCGGGGTTGTCGTAGGGTACATATTCCTTGCTATCGGGCTTTCGACGCGCATTTCTTGGTGATATCGGAGAGTGCCTCGTTGCCCCACTTCACAGTTTCTACGGCCGCATCACTGCCTCGGAAGGCTCCGCCGTAGGCCCGCACGATTCCGGTTCGTACGAATTCTCGGCACGCGCCACCTGTCGGCGAGGTTCGTGGACGGAGTCAAGGTCGATCCCCCGCCGAACGAGCTCGTCTTCAAGCGCGTCAACGCGTGGCTCAATCTCCTCGAGGAACTTGGTGAGTTCACGGATCCGCCCGGCGGCGAACGCGTTCCCCCGCTCCAGCGCGCTCGGCGATCGCCCGGCCAAGCGACCCGTCTCGATCAGCGCCTCGCGACGACGCATGTCGGTCCTCAGCCGCGCGATGTCGGCGCGCGCGGAATGAAGCTCGCTCGCGGTGCGCTGCGCCGCCTCGACGACCTCCTCGTCACAGAGCGCGACGAACGGGAACTCCTCGCGTCGCTCAACGTTCTTCTCAGCACTGGTCACAAGTTTGCACGTGGCGGGCTCGATCCGCCGCAGCTCGCTCGCGAGTCGTTCCGGTGCGCCGCTCTCGAGTCGGACCTCCAGCGCGCGGAGCGAGCTCGTCTCGTCCTCGAGCGTCGGCAGAGCGTGTTCGTTTGCTTCTCCGGAGAGTTCCCGCCGTCTGATCGCCACCGCCCGGAGGTCGAACTGACCGCGGGTGATCCCGACGTAGACCCCCTCCGGCTTCGACGCGTCGGTGAGAAGGGGCGTCGCGACCGCGAACGTCGCGCCCTGGGCAGCGTGGGTCGTCAAGGCGTAGGCATGTTGCAGTCCGCCTTTGATCCCGGGCGAGACCTGGTGCTCGAGGTAGCCGAGAGGCACGGTGACCCTCCCCCACCGCTCGAAGTCGACGACGAGCCCGTCCTCGCGCACCTCGGCGACCGTTCCGAGCGACCCGTTGCGGACGTAGGCGTCGCGGGGAGCGCCCTGCTCGCGAAGCGAGCGGTCGGCGACCCGGGTGATCACCTCGTCGCCACGGCGGAAGCTGAGCCCTGAAACAAAAAGCTCGGGTCCCGTGAGCGTCCCGTCGGCGACGAGGAGCGCCCGCGCCCGCTCGTTCAGTTCGCGCCGTTCGAAGTGGTGTTCGGCGGTCATCGCCGAAGGTCGGCGCGCGGGCTCGCAGATCCGCCGCGTACGCTCCTGGTACCAAGCGGCAACAAGGAGGTCGTAGGCCTCGTCGGCCGACTGCGCCTCGGTGATCCGTCCGTCGCGCGCCAAGCGCTCCAGGGCCTCGGCGAACCTGCCCTCCCGGTACGCGGCGTTGGCGAGGCGGACCTCGGCCATCTCCGGTCCTTGCTGGCGGTAGAGGTGGGTGAGCGCGGGAACCTCGTCCGAGTGGCTCGCGACGAGGTGGCGGAAGACGCCGCCGGCACGCACGGCCGAGTGCTGTGCCGGATCGCCGACGAGCCGTAGCGCGGCGCCGCTCTCCTCCGCGGCTCTCGCCAGCGCGGCAAAGTCACGCGTCGAGAGGAGTGACGCCTCGTCGACGAGGAGCACGGTGCGTGAATCGACGCTCGCGGTATCCCCGTGGTCGAAGTAGCGGGCGAGAACGGAGGCCACCGTCCTTCCCTCGATCCCGGTCTCCTCGCCCAGCACGACCGCCTGGGTACCGCCGACGGCGGCGCCGACGACCCGGTAACCGGCGGACTCCCAGGCCGCGACTGCCGCTTCGAGCGCGGTCGTCTTGCCGGTGCCGGCCGCGCCGAGGCCGGCCTGGATGCGCATCCCCGAGGTCGTGAGCGAGACGACGAACCTGCGCTGCTCTGGTGATAACCGGGCGAACCGCTCCTCGGCGAGCGTGCCTTGGAGGGTCTCTGCGGTCACGACCGCGACGTTTGCCTCGCGGCCGCGGTCGTAGGCAGCGAGGGCGCGGCACTCGAGGGCGAGCATCGCCTCGGTCGAGTAGAGCGCGCGTCCCGGAAGCGTGACGACGCGACCGTCTCTCCGGCGGATGATGCCGCGCGACGAGCGCTCCTTCGATGCCGCGAGACCGACGATCTCGGGGCGTGCGAGGAAGACGTCGGCGAGCTCGTCGATCGCGTCGCCCGAGAGCCGGTCGCCGGCGATCTCCGCCAGCCGCTGCACGACGGTGCGGCGGTCGATCACCGCCTCGTGCTCGGTGATCCCGTCGGCGCGGACGAGCCGATCGAAGATGCGCTGGCGGACGTCGTCGGCGAAGAGCTCGGGAGCGTCGACGCGCCGGAGGACGCGCGCGCGGATCGAGCCGTCGTAGCCAGCGACGGTGAGCCGCTCGTCCCAGGAGCGGTAGAGCGCATCGAGGTCGACGCCGTGGTCCTTCGCGGCCCGGGTGTCCCACGCCGCGACCTGGCGGGCCTTCGCCGAGGAGTAGTCGAGCTCCCCGGTCGCCGCCGCGATGTCCTTCGCGCGCGAGCTCATCGACGCGAGCGCGGCCTCGGGCACCCCCGCGACCTCTGCGATCCCGTTGTGCACCTCGGTCCACGTGACACCGAGGCGCGCGGTGAGTTGGTGGCGCAGCTCCGCCGCCGCGACGTAGCTCGCCGTCTTGGCCTCGTAGAAGACCATCCGGGCGTCAAGGGCGCGGGCGATCCAGTCGGGCCCTGTGCCGATGTTGGCGACAACGACGTGGTGGTGCAGTTGGGGATCGAGGGCGCGCGACGTCGTGTGCAGGTAGTCGGCGGCGATCACGCCGGAGGCCTTCTCGGGGTGCTTCCGCACCTGGACGAAGAAGGCGTGACGGTCGAGATAGCGCAGCCCGGCAGTAACCGAGGCGTCGAGGCTGTCGAGAACCGCCGCCCTCGTCGCGTCGCCGCCTCCCGCCCAGACGACGCTGACGGACTTCGGCGGCGAGAAGGTGAGATCGTAGCCGGCGACGATGCGCGCCCCGTTGCGGAGGGAAGCGAGACGAACGAGCGCCTCCCGGTCGACCTGCCAGGTGCCGTTCGCGGCGCGCGTGACCCCCGCTGCTGCCTCGCCGCCGGTCTTGACCTCTTGACGGAGCATCCGACGGAGGTAGGAGACAGAGACGCCGAGGGCCTGCGCCGCCTGCGTCGCGGTGTAGACGCGCGATTCGGGGTCGACCGCGAGCGCGCTGATGCGGGCGCGCGCGGCTCTCCCGGCGGAACCCTGCGCCGAGATGAGCGGCGCAAGGGTCTCTGGGTCGTAACCGGCGAGGAGGACTGCGAGTTCAGCAGGATCCACATCGCCTTGTCTTCCGAGGGCCCACCGTCCCGGTCGGAGCCCCGCCGAGTCGGCGTAGTAGGCGACGGTCCCGCCCTGGGGCGAGGGGAGCTCGACGAGACTTCCGGGACGTCGGCCCGGCGCGGCGACCGTCCGCCCGCCCTCGAGATACTCGACGACCTTCTTCCCGACGAGCGCCGGCGACATGCCGTCTTTGTTGCCAAGGACGGTGACCGAGAGGATCATCGACAGGAGAGTACGAAGTCGCTGTACCGGTCGACCTCCCGACAACCCGACAACTGCGCACGACGTGCGCCAAGAACCGGAGGTTCCCCGCAGGGGAACCTCCAAGGGTGTCTGGCTGGGGCTCGTACACGGCGGCGAATCCAACATTGACGGCAGCGAGGGCGTTCTGAACGAAGCGCATTAAGCGAAATGTTGCGACACGGGGGCGTGAATCGAGGGAGAAAGGCTGAGTGGATCTTGCTGGAACAGGCTGGACGGGTGATTGTCCATCGCTGTCGGACTTGTCAGTCAGTCTCCGTCGACGAAACAACGCGACCCAGCTCTTTTTCTGGCAACTTCGCCACCGTTTCTTCGATGGTGTGAAACCGGTTTTCGTAGACGGATCGGGGATGTGCGAACCGTCGGCCCCCGTAAGGATGCCTAGTAGTCCGGGTGATCCTTACAAGCTCGCTTTCAGCAAGGCTCGCGAAACCTCTTTCCAAGGTTCGAGTTGAAAATGGCGTCCGAACGTGGCCAGCGGGCCTTTGTCCACCTGAGTCCTCGAACCATGCCAGCGGCTGGTACCAAGTCGCTCCACCTATCGGGGCTCCAGCACGCGGTTGCCGATTACGCGCATACCGGTCAGCAATCATGGCGGCAAAATAGGCGGCGATCTCCGGCGTTTTCCAAAGGCGAAGCCAGCCCGAAGCAATCAATGCACCGAAGACCGTGACATACGAGTTGCCTCGACCGCCGTCAGGATCATCGAATTCCGCACCGGATCCGTCGTCACGGAGAACAACGATGGCTGGCCGCTTGCCGGGTCTCTCTATGCGGTGAACTAATTTCAGATCCTCGAGTCGCCGGAGCTGCTCGCCGACCCACTTTCTTTTTTTGGCGAGCACTATGGGATCGGCAAACTCGTCCTCTGGTACGACAGTAAGAAAGCGCGAAGGCACGCGACAGAGATCGTGCAGCTGCTCGTACGTAATACGGGGCAGGACAAGGCCGGTGCGCCTGCGCCCCGCGTGCTGGGGCAATAGCGCCAAGCCGCGCAACACGAGATCAAGCTTGATCGCGCCGGGCGAAGCCGTGCGTATCAGCTCGCAGTAGTGATCAGCGACATGCTGTTCACGAACGCGGAACCGGTACTTGCCGACGACTCCCGGCCCGTACTCGAGCCCAGCGGTCGGCTCGATCTTTCCCATGATGGTCGCCTCGCTTCTATGCTGACACCGCCGACTCCGGGCTCCGGCGCAACGTCCTCTGGATTCGCTGCGCACGCTCCTCCCGATTTCGTTGCGCCGGGTCCGGCCGTCGTCTGCGGCGTTCCTACGATGAACGGCCCGCTCGCGACTTTGCACAGATTACGACGGAGTTCCCTGGCGGCTTGGCGTCTTGCTGTCGGCTGACCCGTCGCCAGTCGGTCTAAGACGAGTCCTTCGCGTACGCGTAGCTCCGGTATCAGGTTTACTCTTGTTCCACGCACTCGCGACCGGGCAGTGGCCCGCCCAGTACCCGAAGAGCGACCCGCCTAACTTCGGGCCAGAGGACACTATCCGGGCAAACCGCTCGGTAACTCCAAGAACGGCGCTCCGCATGGCGACGGGTCGCCAACCCTCCCCCATCGGCGACAGGAGGGGTCGTCACACCAACCGAAAAAACCGCCGCGGGGATACTTAGTCATTTCCCGGAAGTGCTCGTCGCAGAGAAGATACGGAGGTAGCTTCTCGTTCTCCAGCGTCGCAGTGCCGTCGTCCTTCGATACTTGTCGCGTCAAGATGGGGCGGGATGGGAAGGCCGTGTGCGTACTCGGCTTCCCGCAGATCACGCACCAATCGGGCGACGCGGGCGGTTCAGATGGCATAGCGCGAACTATATGCATCGGCCCCCGCTTCTCGCGGTTGACTAGGCGTTTGTAGCCTTCCAGCGTGATATCTGACAAGGAGATGGCTTGGCGCCAACGACCCTCTGACTAGACAGCAGGAGTCGGAATGCCGCCGCGCGTTCGTAGCGCACAACGAGAGAGTCTGCTGCTAAAGCTTCAGATTGTGAAACTCTTCGAACGTCGCTCGCTGCAACGTCCACCCGACGCGCCGCCGGGCACCATTCCCCGCTGGGTCTCCCTCGACGTCCCGTTCGAGGAGAAGGACGAGGTGAAAGCGCTCGGTGCCGTCTGGGACGCCCGGGCCCGCAGCTGGTACACGAGCAGCGACAGCCTCGAGCGCTTCGAGAAATGGCTGCCCTCCTCGCTTGTCGGTCTCGGGCCGCGTATCGGACCTCCGGTGGAGATCGCGCTCCTTGGCCTGCCGTGGGAGTGCTGGCGCTGCCAGACAACCGGCATCGCGCTCGTCGGGATGATGGAACCCGACGGCGACATCTGCGGCGAGAACCTCGTTCTCTGCGACTGCGACTACGCGCTACGCCTCGCCGATCGAATCCTTCCCGACCAGGCGCGCGTTAATTGCGGCGTCGGCGCGGTCCGGCGCCGCTATTCAAAGACGGTCGGCGAGGCGTACCTGAGCAACGGATGCCGGAGCTGTTCGGCGATCGTCGGCGCGTTCCCACTCTTCCACGAGGCCGTCCCGGAAGCGCTCGCGGCCGGCGGAGCGGGCGGGCTACTGCCCCTCGCCACGGTCGCGGTCCCCGAGTCGTGGTGGTTGCGGGCCCTGGCGAGCCACTGGCAGTAGTCCCGACGGATGAGAGACCACAGAGCGATTCTCCAACCGAACGGGTCGAAGAGCCTCGGGGATCCGCGACCGAACGCGATCCCCACGGCGCTGGCGAGGCGCCGACGGCCGAGCCCCGGCGCGCCGTCCCGGCTGGCGACGCGCCGGGAAAGAATCAGTAGTCCTCGGGCAGGAGAAGCGTCGTCACCGAGCGATCGGCCTCGGTGATCACCCAGTAGCGCTCGTCGTAGAGCTGGTAAGCCGAGAAGAGTCGATACCCGCGCTCGAGAGCCAAGTCGTTCTCCTCGTGGTCCTCCAAGGACAGGATGCCCCAGTCGCCGCCGAGGTGGCGCGCGAGAAGTTGCGCGTAGGCCCGGACCGGGATGAGGCCCGCGGCCTCGAGGCGCGTCGCGGCGTGCCTCGTGAGGACGACCTCGCCGCAGGAGAAGAGCGGGTACTCCTCGACGACGCGGCAGTCGACGAAGACGAGGCCCCGGTCCGTCTCCCGCCCGACCCGGCAGGTTTGGTCCCAGGGTGCGCCGCGTCGGCGGGCAAGGTCGAGCCCGTCCCAGGTTCGGCGGGAGATGCGGGCGGTGGAGATCTCGTCGCTCATCGGTCCTCCTTCGGTCTCGGCGGCACGCTGCCGCCGGCCGGGGAGGGAGCCGTCCCCGGGGACCCGCCGGCGTCCAGGGACGGCACAGCCGAGCGAGGAGCGGAGGCCGACCGGCGAGGCGAGCAGGCGAGCCGTCCGCAGGCACCGGGCGAGCCGGCGCCCCGGAGCGGCCCTTGACGCCGGATGGGGAGGGGACGAGCGTCCGAACGGCCGACGGCGACGTGCCGCCTCGAAGGGGACCGCCGTTCGACGACGGGAGCGGCGGGTCCGCTCACCATCGCCGAGACGGGATCGGCTCGACCAGATCGGCCACGGACTCCTCCACCGGGATTGAACGGAACCGAGCCCGCAACGGGAGGTCGAACGGTCGCCGGGGCCGTAACGCTCGCTGGTATGCGGGCAGAGGCGTCAGCCGGAGTGAAAACCAACCGCGAGGCCGACGAACCGCGCGCCATCGAGTCCCTCCGACGATTCGTCGGCGCGTGCAACGTGCGAATTCGCATCGTCGCCATCGTCCAGTTCTTCTGGATCGCGGCTCTATTCGCGGAGGACAGCAAACCCTCGATCGAGCGCTACCTTCACGACCTCGGGATCGGCCTCCTCGCGCTCGATGGTGCGATGGCTCTTTTGACGTTCGTCGCCGGACACCGACGGGCGGCAGCCCCCGCTGCCACTCGGGTCGTCCGGCCGCTCGCACCAGGACGTGCGATCGAGTGCGCGGAGCGCGCCCACTGGGCCGAGGCCGCGCTGACGCGGTTCGCGGCGGAAGCCGTCGCCGATGGGCCCGAGATCAGCCTTCTGCGAGTCGGCACGTCCGGCGTGGAGATGCTCCTTACCGCACCTTGTCCGGACGTTCCTCCCGGCTTCGAGCCGCTCGAGGACGGAGCCGCGCTCAGGCTGGACCCTTCGATCACGCTCGACGACCTCGAGGCCGCCGCGCACGGCGACGGTGGGGATGGCCGTCTCGTGGCGATCGGGAGCGATCCCGACGGCACGTACTTCCGCGACGACCCCGCCTCCCCGCCGCACCGAAGGCCAGCGGTCGGGGCCGACCTCGTCCAGGTCGACGACGGGGATGCGGTCGTCCTCGAGCCCTACGGCCTCCGTCTCGCCCGGACGACCGGGACTGCCAGGACCAGCGGACGACCGACGAATCGAGCGAGGATCGCAGCGAGACTGGCCGACGAGGAATCTTCCGGATTGTCGCTCGTCGCCGCCGGCGCCGTGGAGGTTCGCATCCTGCGGGAGCTCCCCGACCTCGTCGGCGCGGTCACGGGCGACGCCTCGGCCGCCGCCGTCGAGCTCGTCGCCTATCTCGCCACCCACCGGCACCGCGCCACCGCGGCGCGGCTCCGCGACGCGCTCGGCACCCCGCGCAGTCCGGGATCCCAGGCGGCCTCGACGATCTGGGCCGTCGCCGGTGCCGCGCGCAAGGTCCTCGGACCCGACCGGCTCACCTCGGCGAACGGGAGCCAGCCGTACAGGCTCGCCGACGACGTCAGCTGCGACTGGCTGCGGTTTCAAGAGCTCGTCAACACTGCCGCCGCAGGTGACGACGAACGTCGTGAGGCACTCGTCGCTGCATTGGAGCTCGTGCGCGGCGTACCCGCCGCCGCGTCGAACCGCTTCACCTGGCTCGACACCGAAGGGACGCTCGCGCACGTCGCCCGCGAAGTCGCTGCTGCCGCAAAGAACCTTGCGACCCTCGCCCTCGACCAGGACTGCTCCACTGAACTCGCGGCGTGGGCGCTCGAGAAGGGTCGCCTGCTCGACCCCGACGCCGAAGAACTCTCCGAGGTCGAGGCACGTCTCCGCTCACTCGGTATCCCGGTCCTCAAGAGAGCTATTCGGTTCGGTGCGTCTGTCTGAGCTGCCAGCCATCGGCGCGGTGCATTTGGAGGGGAGGAACAAACGGCATCCTCAGGGCCCCGTCGTGCCCCGGCCGACCACAACACGGATCTCAGTGTCGAAGATCGCGGCGAAATCGAGGTGATGCCGCGTCAAGGCGCGTGTGCCGCCGATCTGTGTGACGCCCTGTTCCGGCGTTCTGGGGCGCCGCGCTAGATGGCGGTGACCCCCAGGGGCATTGTCATTGTTCTGGGACACGGGTTTGAGTGCTGGGCCGTCGCTCGGCTCGCCTCTGATGAGGGGAGTGCTCGAGCCCGCGCGACGACAGGAGGATTGAATTGTCACGTGAGTGACCCAAACCGTCTTGGCCGCGAGGGCACGGCGGTCGTGGCATTTCGTCAGCCGAACGATCTTTACGGTTGAGAGCTACAGCACCGGTGCCTGAATCACATAGACGCTCAGGAAGGCAACAGCCGCGACAAACATCAGCAGACTGATCGAAAGATCGAATCGGAGGAACCCTGCGTTTATCGTGCCAGTTTCTTTATGTGTTTGGGCAACAATCTGAAACAGAGTGAGGACTCCGAAGGATAGACTTGCGAGCAGCGCCACTATAGAGAGTTCAGTCCAACCAGTCGGGCCGCTGCCTTTGGAGATGTTCTGAACGAAGGCTATTCCAAATGTCAGCAATGCAGCGTCAATCGTAACAAGCTGCTTAACCACATCCCGAGCTGCCTCTAGGGCCTGCTCAGGTCGATCGCTAATACTAGTCATCGGCTTTACACAGTGGCCAGGGAAAGTGCACATGCTCACATAGCGAATCGAGAAGGGAGTTCACGTGCGCTTCAGTCAATGCTTCGGAATGAGGGCCCTTCTGTATACGCAAATGAGGACGCCTCTCTGTGCCCACGTCGTACAGAATATGGCCTTGATCCTCGAGAGGTCCTTGGGATTCGGTAGGTCGTTGGGATAATGTGCTCACCGATTCTGAAATAGCAGATCTGAGGGCTTCAACATCAATTTCGCGCGTTGGGTGACGCTCAAAATTGACCTGCATGCGCGCCTTAAGAGCCTGGGCAACAACGTCGCGCTCATCAGACGTCAAGGAGCTTTCTACAATCGCCTCATCGACAATGGGCTCGAATGCATATTGTGCTGCGGATCCACGGGTTGTCACAACAGACGCTCCTAGTGCCATCATGGAGTGATGGAGTGTAAGCACTGTCTAGCTAAGCACGGGCCACCAAGCAAGGGGTTTTGGGCGGTCTCGGACAGGTCAGCGTGTTGCGGAACGGGCCTGACCCTTGACCGCTTCATGCGGTTCGAGGACGGATTACGGGCACAGAAAAGCGCCTGCGACCGCTAACAACAAGACTCGGCGCGGCGCAAAGGTTCGGCGGTTCGTTGAACGTCCTCCCACTCGCGGTCGACCGGTCGTCCAGCCTCGCCCCAAGGTGCCGATATGCCACGGTCGCGAATCGCCGGTTGGAGGCGTGGAACCGCGTCACCAAACGCCTGACCAAGGCTCTTCCGCCCGACCAGGCCAGCTCAGGTCCCCTCGGAGCAATGGCCGCCTAGCCACGTAGCACCTCGTCCATCTGAGCAACCCGGTAACGCGTCTTCCGCCACCATCGACCGCTCCAAGGCATTGGCCTCCGCGACCGCCACGAGGTGCGCTTGGTCAGAACCGAGCCCATCCCCCACCTAAAGACTGCTTCTTTCAAGCCGGAGACCGCCGCTCCGAACATGGATCGTCGAGGAACTTCTGTGCCTCTGTCAGGGATCGTTCGTTGCTCGATTGGTCTCGGGAGCCGCGACTCGAGTCGGTCCGCCGCGTATCTCGACGAGTGCGGTTTCTGCCAAGTCGAAACCCGTGGCGCAGCGGGCTCCAGACGCGACCTCGCGGCGCGCCGACCGGGATCGAGGCGAGATCGAGGCGAAATCGAGGCTGATCCACAAGATTGAGGCTAAATCGAGGCGAAATCGAGGCTGACATCGAGGGTCGTTTTGCACGATGACGGTCGACCGCTCCCCCGGGGAGCACGACCAAGGAGGCCCCCGATGCACCGACCCGACCCCGACGGACGCGATGACAACACGCGAGGACCCGGAGAACAACGGAGCTCGCGGACAAGGCTTCTTCGGCTCGCCGGTGCCGCGAGTTCAACACTCCTCCTCGTCTCGACGCTCGTTCTCGCCCTCCCAACGACCGCGTTCGCCGACGTCTCGGTGACCGCTGAGGCACCGCCGGGAGCCGACGGACTCCAGGACCTTCTGAACTGGACCCTCTACGCCGGCGCGATGGCCTGTGCCGCGACCGCGATGTATGGCTTCGCCAAGATGGGCCTCTCGCACTCCCAGCAGAGCTACCAGGGTGCCAACCACGGCAAGGCCGTCGCCCTCCTCGGCCTCGTCGGCGCGCTCGGCCTCGGGCTGACGCCAACGCTCGTCAACGCCCTGACGGCGATCCACTGATGCGGGTTCTCGCGTTTCTGGGGATCAGTCTCAATCCGCTGACGCTCGCCAAGGACATCGCCGACGCCTTTTTCTCGGCGCTGCTCTCGCTCTTCGGCACCGGGGCGAGCTCGCTCGTCACGGCGCTCTTGGGCTTCGTGAAGACGACGAGCGACCCGGTCTTCTCCGGCGGGTGGTGGTCCTCCTCCGGCCAGGCGGTCTTCGAACGCGTCCTCGCCGTCTCGGCCTCGGTGATGGCGCTCGCCTTCATGCTGGCGATCATCACGGCGCTCCTCTCGGCGGACCACTCCCTCCTCGCTCGGGCGGCGCTCCGCCTCCCCGTCGCGGTGCTCGAGATGACGCTCCTCGTCACCGTCACCGCCGCCCTCGTCTCGGCGAGCGACGAGGTCGCAGCCTCGATCGCCCGGGGCGCGACGGGGACGCTCTCGGCCTTCGTCGCCGTCGCGATGTCCGGCGCGATCGGCGCGACCGGGATCGTCGGGCTCGCCACCGGGGCGCTCATCGTCATCGCCGCGCTCTGCGTCTGGGCGGAGCTGCTCTGTCGCAGCGCGCTCATCTACGTCGCGGTGATGGCGGGACCGCTCATCTTCGCCGCCTCGGTCCACCCGTCCGTGCGCGGTCTGCGACGTCGCTACGTCGAGGGGGGACTCGCCCTCATCCTCTCCAAGGTGGTCATCGCCCTCGCCTTCGCGACGGGCTCGGCGATGCTGTCGGGCCTCGGCAGCTCCGCGAGCTTCTCGACCGCGGTGGGCGCGCTGATGGAGGCGCTGACCATCCTCGTCGTCGCCGCCTTCGCGCCCTTCATCCTTTTGCGCCTGCTCATCGGCGCCGAGACGATCCTCGTCGCCGAGGGCCTCGAGCGCCGCCCGGCGCGCGCGGCGGTGCACGGCGCGCAGCTCGCCGTCACCGCGGGCGGCTTCGCCGGCATGGTCCGGGGCTTGGGCCGCTTCGGCGGCACGCCGCCCGGCGGGGCATCCCCGGGTGGTGGTCACCCGGGTGGAGGTCCGGCCGGGCCACGCGGGCCGGAGGTGATGGGCGGCGGAGCGGGCGCCGCGCCCCGTCCGCCCCGACCGGGCGGGGCACCGTCTCCCGCCCGGGGTGGCCTCGATACCGGCGCCCCGGCGTCGCGTCCCGCGAGTCCGCCACGGGCGTCGTCGACACCGGCGGCTCACTCCCCCGCGTCGGGCGCACCGTTCCCGGAGACGACACCGCGATCCCCCTCCGGCCCCAAACTCTCTCCGCGCACCAGTCGCCCACTCCGGGGCCCCGATGAGTGACGCGACGCTGTCGACGCGCCACTACCGCCTCACCCGTCCCGACGGGCTCGGCTTCTTCCACCGGCGGTCGGCACCGCAGTTCGCGATCTGCTGCGCCGGCACGGCCTGCATGCTCGCCTCGGTCGTCGTCGGCGCCGCCGGCCCCGGCGGGAGGATGTGCCTGGGACTGGTCGGCACGCTGGTCGTCGTCGTCGGCGCCGGGCGCACGCCGACCGGCGAGGACCTCGTCGAGCTGATCGCGCCGCTCGCGCGTTTCTGCTCGCGACGTGCGCGCCACGCCGATCGCTACTCCGCCGCGCTCGTCCCGTGGTGCGGACCCGAACTCCCACCGCTCTTCGCCGGCATCTCCCTCGTCGACGCCGATCCCAAGCGCCTCGGCCGGGCGGGGACACGGATCGGGGTCGTCTTTGACCGAGCCGACGGCTCGGTCTCCGTCGTGCTGCGCGTCCACGGCGAGGGGTTCCTGCTCGCGGACTCCGCCGAGAAAGACGCCCGGGTCGACGCCTTCGGCGACGCCCTGGCGAGCCTGTGCCGGGAGGACGGCGCCGTCGCGCGCGTCGCCTGGTCGCAGTTCACGTCGCCCGCTTCCATCGAGGAGCACTACGCCTACCTCGACCAGACGGCGAAGACCGAGCCCGACGAGGCGATGCGCAACGCCTATCTCACGCTGCTCGCGACGACCGGCGAGTCGGCGGTGCGCACCGAGGTGCTCGTTGTCATCAGCGTTGGACTCGACCGGGTCCGCGCGACAGCCCAGCACGGCGGCGACCGTTTGCGCGCCGCCGTCGACCGGCTGCTCGACGAGTCCCAGCTCTTCTCGACCGAGCTCGTGCGGGCCGGCCTCTCCCCCGTCGGGCCCCTGCCCGTCGGTGCCGTCGCCCGGGCGGTGCGGGATCGGCTCGACCCGGACGCGATGTTCCGCCTGGAACGACGCGGGCGCTCGCTCGCCGAGACCGCCGGGCTCGTCACGCCCGCCAACGGCTTCCCGCTCGTGATCGAGGAGCACCGCGCCTCCGTCCGCACCGACGAGACCTGGCACCGCCTCTTCCGGGTCGCGGAGTGGCCCCGGACCGCGGTGCGCGCCGACTGGCTTGCGTCGTTCCTCTGCGAGGGTCGGGTCACCCGGAGCTTCACCGTCGTCTTCACCCCGCAGTCGCGCCGCCTGGCCCGCCGCCAAGCCTCCGCTGTGGCGACGCGGGTCGGGGCGACGATCGAGGAGCGCGCCACGCACGGCAAGCGGGTCGGCGCCGAAGAGCGGCGCGCCCAGGAGGCGGCGGAGGCGCTCGACGAGGAGCTCGAGGCCGGGGCCGGCATGGAGCTCCTCGTCGGGCTCGTCGACGTCACCGCGCCGAGCGAGGAGTGGCTGCAGGGCGAGTGCGACCGGACCCTCCAGGCGGCGGCGAACGTCGGCGTGGAGCTCCGGCCCGTCGCCTTCCGTCAGGGCGAGGCGCTCGTCTGCTCGCTGCCGCTCGGCCGCCTCGTCGCCGGACGGGCTCGATGAGAACGCCTGTGCTCCAGCGACGCGCGCCACGGGGCCTCGACTGCGACGCGGGCTACGACGAGGCGCGGCCGCGCCTTTTGCGCCTGCCGCTGCAGCGGATGACGACGGCGCAGTGCTCGGCCCTCTACCCCTTCCAGGCCGAGGCCGGCCTCGGGCCGCGCGGCGTCCTTGTCGGCACGACCTGGCCGAGCGGCGCCGGCTGGTTCTACGACCCCTTCGCCCTCTACGCCGACGGTCAGCTCGACAACCCGAACATGATGATCTTCGGCGAGCCGGGATCGGGGAAGTCCGCGGCGGTGAAATGCCTGATCGCCCGCCACGTCGGGCTCCTCGGGCGCGGCGGCGTCGGGCGCCAGGCCTTCGTCGTCGACCCGAAAAAGGAGTACGCCGCCCTCGCCGAGGCGCTCGGGATGACCCGCCTCGAGCTCCGCCCCGGGGGCGGCCACGCCGTGAACCCGCTCGGACGACCTCCCGGCTCGGCGGAGACGCCCGCCGCGACGCTCGTCCGCCGCTCCCGCCTCGTCACCGCGCTCCTCTCCTCGGTCGCCGGGCACGCCCTCAGCCGCGAGGAGGACGCCATCCTCGGCTGGGCGCTCGAGGCGCTCACCTACGCCGAACACTCGGACACCGCCTCCCTCGTCGACCTCGCCCGGCTGCTCGAGGCGCCGTCGGTCGAGATGGCGACACGCGCCGGCGTCGGTTTGGCCGAGCTCACCTGGGCGGCGCGGCCCCTGTGGATGCTCGCCGACAAGCTCGTCCGGCGCGACTTCGTCGGCATGTTCGACGGCACCGCCTCGCTCGGTGAGCTCGCGGCGGCGGGGACGGGGATCGTCCTCGACGTCTCGGCCGTGTTCTCGGACAAGGAGATCCTCCGTCTCGTCATGCTCGCCGCGATCTCGGTACTGCAGGCCTGCTACCTCGTCGGCGACGCGACCAACGAGTGGGCCGTGCCGCGCCGCTTCCTCGTCGTCGACGAGTGCTGGTCGATGCTCGGCTCGGAGGAGGCGGCGCGCTTTTTGCAGGAGAACTGGAAGCTCGCCCGCGCCCGCGGCGTCGCCAACGTCGCGGTCTGCCACCGCGTCACCGACCTCGGCGCGCAGGCCGACTCCGGCTCCGCCGTCGCGAAGATCGCCGACGGCCTCGTCGCCGACGCGCAGACCCAGGTCTGCTTCCGCACCTCCGCGCACGTGCTTTCGGCGACAAAGGCGACCCTCGGGCTTTCCGACGCGGAGGCGGAGGCGCTGCCGCGGCTCCCCAAGGCGACCGCGCTCTGGCGCGTCCGGGGGCGCGCCGCCTTTGTCCACCACGTCCGCTCCCCCTACGAGGAGAACTTCACCGACACCGACGCCCGGCTCGCCGGATGAGCGCACCAATGCGTACCCGTTCTTCGCTCCCCTTAGCCGACGGGGAGCTCGCGCTCGGGGCCGGGCTCGTCCTCCTCGCCGCCGCCGTCGGCGCCGCCGACGTCGCCGGAGCCCTCGTCAGTCACACGCGTCTCGTAGGTCTTTCCGCCGCGACGCGCTTTCTCGTCGCTGCGCTCCGCGTCCCGGGCTCGCCGACCCTCGCCTGGCGCGGCGGTCGTCACGCGGCCAGCTCACGCGGTTCCGCCCTCGCCTTCTGGGGGCTGACCACTGCGCTCCTCGTCCCGCCGGCTGCCGTCGTTCTCGCGACCTTCCTCCGCTTCGTCCGCCATCGGCAGGGGGCCGAAACGGGGTTCGCCAGCCAAGCCGAGCTCCGACAGAGCGCGAGCGTCGGCGCCGCGCGGCGTGCCGCGCGGGTGACGAGGCCGTCGCTCGACGCGAGGCACGCCCCGGCGTCGGCCGTCGGCTATCCGCTCGGCCGGTCGACGACGACAACGCGACATCGGGGCGTCGCGCTCGTCGCGTCCTGGGAACACTCGCTCGAACTCGTCGCGCCGCCGGGCGCGGGCAAGACCCTGCGCGTGCTTTCGCCGATCCTCCGCCAGCACCCCGGGCCGGCGCTCGCGACCTCGACCAAGCCCGACCTCTACGAGATCTCGGTCGGCTGCCGGCGACGGATCGGTCCCGTCTTCGCCGTCGACCCGGACCGGCTCTGTCCCGCCGCGCCGCCGTTGCGCTGGTCGCCGGTCGCGGGGTGCGAGGACTCCCGGGTGGCCGAACGCCGGGCCGCGGCGCTCGTCGCGGCGGTCGGCGACGGATCGGACGTCCGCAGCGGCAGCTTCTTCCGGCGCTCGGCCGCCGCGGTCCTCACCGCCTACCTGCACGCCGCGGCGCTCGAGGGCGCGACGATGCGCGCGGTCGTCGCCTGGAGCGTGCGTCCGAACGACCCGGCGCCGCGGCGCGCCCTCGCCCGGGCCGACGACGCGACGGTCGACTGGGGGGCGCGGCTGTACGCCCACACCTCCGGTGCCGAGGAGACGACCTCGGGCGTGATGCGCACCGTCGACCTCGCGCTCTCCTGCTTCTCGGATCCCGACGTCCTCGCCCAGGTCTCGGTGACAAAGGACAACGCCTTCGACTTCGAGGCGTTCTTCGACGCGTGCGGCACCGTCTTCGCTTTGGGTAAGGACCGCGGCCCGGTCGGCGGGACCGGCCCCCTCGTCACGGCGTTCTGCGACGAGCTCCTCGTCTCGGCCGATCGGCGCGCAGCCGGAACGCCGGCACGTCGCCTCGACCCCCCGCTTCTCGCCTGCCTCGACGAGGCGCCCTCGATCGCCCCGCTGCCGGGACTGCCGACGCTGCTCGCCGACGGCCGCGGTCGGGGGATCGTCACCCTCGTCGCCATGCAGTCCTTCTCCCAGGCCGTCGCGCGCTGGGGGGAGGCCGGCGCGGCGACGATCCGCAACGCCGCCTCGATCCTCGCCGTCTTCGGCGGTCTCGGCGTCGCCGACGACCTCGACGAGCTCTCCCGGCTGACCGGCACGCGCCAGGTCGAACGCGAGGGCTGGACCGAGGACGCCAGGGGTCGCTCGAGCACGAACCGTCACGTCGTCGAGGAGCCGGTGCTGTCGCCCGCCGAGATCCGCGCGCTCCCCGCGGGCACCGCGCTCCTGCTCTGGGGACGGCTCCCTCCGGTCCTTGCCCATCTCCCGGGCATCTGGGAGGGAAAAGCGGGACACGCGGTGATGGAAGAGGAGCGAGCCGAGAAGCAGAGGAACGACCAAGAAAGGAACGGCCGATGACGAATGACGGAACCCCGGAGGTCCCCGACACCCGCGAGCGGGTGCCACAGGAGGGTCAGGCTATCGACATGGCGTCGTGCGAACCGGCGCTGCGCGACGACCTCCCCGCCTGCTGGTCCGCCGACGCCCGTTCGATCGCCGGCGCCTTCCACTTCGGCGACGCGGTGCGGCCGTGGAACTGGCTCGAGCTCGGCGCCGCCGACGCCGAAAAGCTCTGGGCGCTCCTCGCCGCCTTCGTCGTCTACTTCAACCGCCGCTACGGCGAGCGACCGGACCGACGGATCCCACCGTGCTGGGCGGAGCACGGCCCGCTCGTCGAGGAGCTGACAACGCTCGTCTTCGCCCGCTGGCAGGCGTTCGAGTCGGCACACGGCTCGGTCGGAGGCGCCCAGTACTGGCACCACTACAGCCTGCCCACCTTCTACCAGCGTCTGCGCGACTGGCTCGGCGACGACCTCCTCGCCTGCCAACAGGGTCGGCACCGCAGCCGCGAGGACCCGGCGCTCGATCTCACGGACTCGTGGTCCACCCGGACCGAGACGATCGCGATGCTCGACGTCACCTACCGGGACGCGCGTCGGCGAGCGCCCGACGACGAGACCGTTCGACCGCGCGGTGTCGAGGTCCCCTTCCTCGACAAGGCAGACGATGCGAAGCACTCGATCCGATCCCGAGGGGGAAAGGCGTGACGACCCAGCATCACACCAGACGAGGTCCCTCGATCGCGCCGGATCAGTCCGCCGCGACGTTTGGCGGGCCCTGCGAGTCCGCCGTAAGCGACAGCGCCTGCAAGGCGCGTCTTGCACTCGACGATGTGGCCGAGACACTCACACTCACCGTCAGCGAGGCTGCAGCGCTCCTGGGTATCTCACGGGCTTTCGCCTACGAGCTCGTCGCACGCGACGAGCTACCGGCGATCCGCCTCGGCCGGCGCATCCTCGTGCCGACGCGGCGACTCCTACGACTCGTACAAGAGAACGCACCGCAGGAGAGCTCTTGATGATCATCGCAACAAGGTGTGGCTGAACTCGAGCGCGTTGGCTCTTCTCGCCCAACCCGAAAATGCACGCGTGCATCCCACGTCAGCCAACAGTCCCCTGCGATCTATCCATCGGCCGAAGCGCGACAGTGGAGTTCTCAGGTTGGCTTTCGGCGGCGAACTTCTCACCGGCCGACCAGGGATTCGCGACCATCCCCGAATCAGGCACTTCGAGGACGCGCTCTATGGATCACTTCAGACGGGCCTTCTGGGTCACCCACTGAGACGCCGAACGCCGACGCCCCTCGACCCGGGCTAAGGAGAAACTTCGATAAGGCGCGTCTGGCCTTCGTCATGTATTTCGTCGACCAAGACGTAGAACGAGCCCGACGCATACGCCGTCGATTCAATGAACCCATGTTCCGATACGGGCACGCTTGCAAGTAACTGCGTGACGCCAGTCGCGGGGTTGATCCGAACCACGTCAAACGACGCAGACGCAGGCGATGCGGGCCTCGTGATCAAGATCCCCACGCTCGCGTTGCCAACGGGCTGCGTATCTCCGGGGTTGACGTCATCGCTAACCAGCTTCGGAGTTGCTGTTGGCCCTTCGAAACGCCACAGCTGGCAATCGTGATCGATGCAGGGTTTCGCATAGTCGTACTGCAACCCTGCGTACATGGAGTGTCCGAAACCGAAGAGCCAAGCCATGGGTCCAGGGACGCTCCTGAGGAACTGTGCACGTCGGGAACCAGGGGCGACGTGGTAGATGCCTTGACCGCTTTGATAGAACTCGCCGGGTCCAACGTAGAAGCCGTCTTCATCGGCGCCAATGACAGCAGCCGGCATATCCGGCACATAGGTCAAGGACTCGAGCCTTCCGGTTGAAGCCGATAACTCGGCAATCGCTCCGGAGCGACCGGCGGGGCCGGCATTCGCGTTGTAGAGCCAAAGCGAGCCGGCGGCATAGGCCCAGACCGGGTAGTCATGAGAGCACGCACCACTAACACGCATGATGATCGGCCCAGTGGTGACCCTGCGAGTCGAAGGATCGAAGCTGACGACGCGGTCCGCGGCGCTTTCGGGCTTGCAATTCGAGTACGCATGCAGCGAACCGACTTGAACGTATTTGATGGAGAAGCGTTCGCCGGGAGGTCCTGGTTCGCAGCCTGGAATCATCGCCCCGAGCCTGAGGGGTTGAGAATCGACTTTCGTCGGCGCACAACCACCCTGGAAGCTGCCTGACAGGGTTACCGCCGCCTCCAGAAACACGCTCGACTTTTCGGTGGTCAACTGATCGAATTGATTTGGAACCACGATCGACTCGACCTTCCAGCGATGGACTGTCGAGGAGGCGCTGCTTGTCGGTCCGTTGAATCCGAAGCTGACGACTGCGGCAAGGAGGGCCGGAAGCGCGAGGCACATGACGAAGCGACTCCTGCTCATGGGTGCATTTTCGCACTTCCGGCGTCGAGGCGTGCAAGCTTCTCGTGCATAGCGAAGATGCTAAGCACCGTCTCATAATGCGCGTCGAGATGAGTTGCCGCGACCGTCCCTAACCGCCGGGACAGCTGCGCGAACGCGCCATCATGATTAGGTCCGTGGCAAGCTAGAAGCACCATCTGGCTGGCAGCCCGATCCATTAAGGTCACCCGAGCGCCGATACTGTTCTAAGGCAAAGGCTTGGAGGAGATCGTGGCCACCGACACTCAGAGCCGTGACATCGACCTCGTCCTGATCACCGGCGCGGGCGCAAGTCGATCATTCGGTGCAGAGAAGCCATTTCCGCTCATGGCGGAGTGGTCCGACTATCTGATCAAGAAGGTCGTCACCTCGCGATCTCCGTCATCGATGGCTATGCGGTCGATGCTCGCTTTTGGGAACAATATGGACGGCCCGACGTTTGAGGCGGCCCTTGGAAACTTTCTTCGACGCGCACAAGCGTTCCGCGAAGTCACGTTCTTCCTGAAGCCGAGCCTTGACATCGCCAACGTGCGACAAGAATTCAAGATGCAGATGCAATCGGGCATGACAGCACTGGAAGAGTGGCACCATTGGACGGAGGCGGTGATCGATGAGCTCATTGAAATGCTCAACCAGACTCTTTTCGAGCAATTTGCGGGATGGATCGATGAAGACGCCGCCGCGGCCGGTTATGCCTGGTTACTGGGGGCCTTGGAAATCAAGCAGGGTACGCCCTGGATATACGCCACCACTAACTACGACGTCGTTGGCGAGACCGCACTGAAAAAGCTCGGCCTCCGGGTCGACTGGGGCCGACCGCCACAGCTCTTGAATCCGAGCGCAGATGAGATACTCCAAGTCGAGGGGCTTATCGATGGGATCCCTCGGTATGTTCCGATCCTGCACTTGCACGGTCGCATCGGTTGGTATCTACGCCCGGGAACAAACGATGGACTTGTCCGGGACATGATCGTGAACAAGTACAACAAGGAGTGGGGGACTCCGATTGTGATGTGGCCAGACGATCGAAAGGACACATCGAGCTATCAAGCCACACAGGTCATCAATCAACTGTGGCAACAGTTCGAGCAAGCCCTCGGTCGTGCCCGTAGGGTTCTTGTTCTAGGCCATTCGCTCCACGACGAACTGATGGTTCGAGCGATCAGGGAGCGAGCACGTCCCGACCGTGTTGCCGTGTCCGTGTATCCGCGAGACTCGCAGGAATACCAAACCGAGCTGGACTTGATGAAGATTGCCCTGCCAGGCGCGACGTTCCTCCCCATTGAGTTTGGTCCCAAAGCCAATAGCGAAGCCGAGATCGCGCGATGGGTGCAGCGGACGAAGGTGTGATCGTCCGCGAACGATGACCATTGGCCAGCTGTGCCCGTCGAGGCCGAGATCTGCACTCCGGGGATATGATTGCGGTCGTGACCAACTATGTCTACGACCAGAGCGGACAGGCTGTCGGCTTCATCCGTGGGCGCTACATCCATGACATGCGTGGCTTTGCAATCGGCCAATTGAACGGGACACACGTCCACAAGCTTCGCGGTAAGTATGTTGGGGAGCTCGACAACCAGATGGTGGTCGACAAGCATCTCGGTACTTTTGGCGACATTGGATATCCGGGTGACCCTGGCAACCCGGGAAGTCCTGGCGACCCCGGGAATAGAGGGAACCACGGCTACTCCGGAAATCCAGACGTCTTCTCCAAATTGCTCGACGAGTAACGCGAACGTCTAGTTGTCGATGCTGATGGTTGTCGCACGCTCATCGAAACAACTCGGCAGGCGGGTCCGGTGCTTCGGGAGGCGAGCCATCAATGAAGGGAGAACTCGATGGTGCAATCTGACGTGTCCGCTAAAGCGCACGCTTATGTGATCGTCTCCGTTCACATACCCGAGAGCGCTCAACCTCCGTCCATCAATGAGGTATCAGCCGCCTTCGATCGCGAGCAGCGCGCGGAGTTTGGCCTAAACGACGGTACGTCGACGTCCCGTCTTCACCCTTCTCGAACGGTTCAATACGAGATCCCGATCACATAGGAGCGTGATCGGTGTGGCCGTTGCCGCTTTGCGACACACTGGATGGCCCAACTTGGTCTGTGTCCCAAGAGTGCAGCGAGCGCTCGAGCACCATGGTGTCCTCCAACGCCGGTTCGGTGAAGGCTCTCCTCAACTTTGCGCTGTCTGGCTGTGCGCGAGACAAATCGAATTGTCCCGCTGCAGCTGGAGGCGCGACATCAAGACTTGCGCTGAGGGCCCGGAACTGACCAGCTAGATGAGGTACGAACTGTCGCTCAGGGTGATGCGAATTGACCATCTGCGACAATACCTGATTGATGTCGAGAGATCGTCGCCGAGGAAATCCAGCCCGAGAGATCGAGAAGCTCGCGTCAGCAACGGTCCGCAAATGGGTCGGAGCAAACGGAATCGTTACGGACACCAGCTCCGGCAACGATCTTGATTTCCGCATTGACTACCACGACGGCCGAGTAGGGCTCGGAGAGGTGGGCTGGCACACGGACCCACGCATCGAGGCGATGTGGGCCCGAACGCACCGCAGCGAGACACCTCAGGAGATCGCACTTCCAGCTGGCTGCGGGTACTGGGCGGTGCAGTTGGTGGCGGGCGCCAACATCTCCAATCTCGAGCGGGAACTGCCGGCGCTCCTTGAGCGCCTCAGTCTCGAAGGAGTGTATCGACACACGATCTACGGCGAATGGCCTCGCGATGAGCTGTCGCATGCCATTCGCTCACTGGGCGTCACGCACGTCAACCGAGTCTCCGAATCCACGAGGGACGGCGCCTACTACGCGATGCCAGCAACTGGCGGAGCCGTCCCACGAGAGGCAGACGTCATTGTGGAATGGCTCGACTACTTGGTTAATGAAGATCCCGATTACACCGACATGACCGCCAAGCTGCTTAGGCGTGAGGCCGATGAGCGGCACGTGTTTGTGATGTCGGGGAGTGCCACACCGTTCGGCGTGGATGAGCGACTGCGCCGTTTCGACGAGGCGATCCCGATTCGCAGGCCCCAATTGCCCGAAGGGATCACCCATGTGTGGGTCGCAGCGCAGTTCAGCGCAAACGAGCTTTTGGCGATGTGGAGCGAGAGAGGCTGGGTACGAGCGCAGTTCCCGACCGAGCACTAGCGATCACGCTCTCGATGAGCTCGAGAGAAGCCGCAACCGTGTCCCCGATCGCCGGGTAGGTGGGGCAGAACGGCATGTGGGCGTGGGGAGAAGTCCAAGCCAATCACCGGACCGACCATCTGACACAATCTTAAAGGTGACGGCGACATCCAACGAGTCTGGCGAACATGGTCACATCGTCGTCAAGCGGCGAAACGTCCTCCAGGATGTCGTTCGGTCCTACACCGTCTTCATCGACGACGTGGCTGCGGGCAAGACGTGGGCATTTCAGACCAAGTCCTTCGAGGTTGTCCCCGGTCGTCACGAACTCCAGTTGAAGATCGTCAACACGGGCCGAGCGTGTAGCGATGTCTTCCGAGTCGACGTAACTCCAGGAAGCCGGTTTGTGTTCCAAACTCACTTCCGAGGAGTGAAGAACTATCTGACCCTGGCGCTCGCCGTACTCCCGGGAGCGGCGGCCCTCGCAAGGGGCGAGAAGCTAGAGAGCAAGTACTACAAGTGGCCCTGGATTCGGATGGCGTTGAAGAAATGACCGGCATGCCCGAATCGCCGGGACCGAGCGGCACTTCGCGGACACTCCGCCAAGCAGCCAGCCCGCGAACTTAAGCTGAGAGCAAATCGGGAGTTGAACGCGAGTAACAGCTTGTGCGCTGCACGCGATTAGCGGTGCGAAGAGGTCGAGATCGATGCGCAGGATGAATGCGCGTGACGAAAGCACAGGAGTAGACGGTTTGTCGACGACATCCGCACGTCAGGTCTCGGACGACGATGCGGCACCGCTCGAAACACTTATCGCAACTACCGCTCGAATGGTCTCGGAAATTCGTGCCTCGTTCTACGATGGTCGTTGCCGACTGATTCCCAGAGAGTCGACGTACTCACGCATCTACTCGCTGGCGGGTCTGAGTCATGAGTGCGTCTACCTCGAGGAACTCTGCAAACTCGCCGTGTCCGACACTCCATCGGACGTCCTCGCACTGCTCGCCCGTCACCATCTTGAGACTTGGATCACCGGCGTCTATCTCGTGTTTGGCCGCGAGGAGGCGTTCGGCAAGTTCCGAGGGGAGGCGGAACGATCCCGTCTCGCTATGCGAGACGGGATTCGCGAGATGCAGAAGGATGGTCGGTTGACCGACGTCGATTCCTCCGGTCTCGACAACGCTTCAGACTGGGAGCCCGAGAGGTTCGTCTACCAGAAGGTCTTCGAGGAGGTTGATCGAATCGGTGCTGAGATCGGCCTCCTCTACAACGCGAAGGCCGCCTACGCCATCCCATATCGAGCACTCTCAAATGATCTCGGGGCGCATCCGACTTTCAAGGTGCTCGACCGTTATGTCGACATGTCCCGGTTCTTCGCGCGGGTCGAAACGGGTTCGCAGACACAGCCTTTCCGGCGACGTCCGATCCAGTGGTGCCTCGTCCTCACTGCATTCCATGCGATTGTTGCGCTTGGGAGCCTCGGCTTCCCGCTTGAGACCTACTCCGCTGTGCTCCAGGAGCTGAAGCCTCCGCCGGCTTTCCGATCGCGCAAGATGGAATTGGAGTCGGTCTAGACGCCCTCCATTAGAATTTGGCATGTCGTCGCAACTAGGTCGGTGATATGGACTCTCCGGAACCTGACGAAGCACTCATAACCCGATTTCTGGCCTACGAATCGAAGAGGGGTGCCCTTGGACCCTCAACGATCGGCCCTCGTCGCATCTACCTCCGCAAGTATTCGCGAGAAGTCGGTCTCACAAACGAATCACACGCTGTCCTTGAGACTTGGCTCGATCGCGGTCTTGAAGCTCCCTCGTACAACTTTTGGCTTGGGCTTCTCCACGGCTACTACCGATGGGCCATTCGAAATGATGTGGTGTCGAAAGATCCAACGGAGATGCTCGACCGCCTGCCCGTCGATGACCGTCCGCCCGTTCCAATAACAGAAGAAGCCCTAGAACTTGCAATCAAACGGGCGGGCGAGACCATGCGTTGCTGGCTCGTTTTGGCTGCCTATGCGGGATGCTCGCCTCAAGAGATCGCGGGGGTCACTCGAGACGACATTGTCACGAACGCTCACTACCCCTACTTGCGGATCCGGAAGGGAAAGCGCGGACGGGAGCGCCTCGTGATGCTTGATGAGCGAGTGAAACAGGCAGTGTTGGGCCTCGAAGAACTCTTGCAATCCGGCGAACCACTTTGGATTATCGATCCTCAGGCGTGCAGTAAGGCGATAAACGCGTACCTCCAAAGGGAATGCCGAATTGAGGCGACTTCTTCGCAGCTCCGCCATCGGTTCGTCAAAGTGCAACTAGAGGTGTCGCAGGACCTTTTGGAGGCACAGCGAGCCATTGGTCATGCACTCCCAACATCGACCCTGGCTTATGTCCCAGAGCCGAATGTTCGTTTGACAGCCAAGGTGGCACGCCACAACTGAGCGGGCTGTCTGTCTGACAACGTGGGGGTCGCAAGACGGGGTATCCCTGATCGCCGGCTCGGGGCGCACGCCCTCTCAGCCCCGCTGGCCGGATGAGCCAAGCGGGACGGCTTGAGCGGAAAGAGGCGGTCAGCACACCTGGGCAATGATGGAGGATGCTAAGGCTCAGCCCGGAACTGCTGCTCCTTGATCTGCTCCAACTCCCTACCTATGCGGGCTGATCGAGAGAGTCAGATACCGAACGGTTGGTAGCGCTTGGAGTAGGCGCCCTCCGGTAGGGTCGAGATCACTTCCGCCACCTCTTCCGCCTTCGTCTTGACCAGTTCGTCTTCGTCCTTGACCAGACGTTGGACGAGATCGGGCGGAACTGCCGCAGGTTCGATTTGCGCGATGTCGAGGAGCGCTGCGGCCACGTCGTAACGGTCCGTGGCTTCGTCTGACGTCGCAAGGCGGTCGAAGATGACTCGAGCGTGACGGCGCGTGAGCATGAGCAGCTTAACGATGGCCATGGCCGGTGCCTCTACGTACCAATCCTCCTCACTAGGTCTGGCAAGTCGGCCGAGGATGCCGAGAGGCACCATTCCGGGAGAGGCTTCCGCCAGGTCCCAGAGAAGGTCGACAGCCGCTATTCGGTGTGTCGTCTCACGGCTCAGCGATAGCTCTTCGAGAGCTTGGGGGGAGACGAGGCTGTGGTCCATCCTGGCAATGCCGTCAAGCACCGTCGAGATGACGTGGAGTTCACGGTTGTCCTGAAGATCCTCGTTGTCGGAGGTTGGTTTGAGACGATTCAGTAGCTCGGCAACCGCCGCGAGCAGGCTCCCTCGGTCTGCTAGAAGCGCGATCCGGTAAGCCAAAGCCGTGGCCTTGTCGAATTCGCCGAGGTGGACCGCGGCAAGTAGCTCGTCAATGGGAACAATGAGCGTTTCGGGCAGCGGCATGGCCGGGGCTCCGGCAAGGACGCCCCACGTTTGGAGTTGGCGGGTAATGAACTCAATGGAAGGTGCCATCTCCGCTGGGTCGAGTTGTTCAAAGGTCGGATTGATGTTGGTCGGTAGCCGCACATCGGCCGACTTGAGCACCAAAATCCGAGTTCGGAGATGCGGCTTGTTCCGCGCCCGCTGGATTTCGTCGACGATGTTCTGCCGGCATTCAATCGTGCCGTCAGTGTGCTCATTGTCGGGTGTACATAACGCAACGAAGGCGTCTGAGGCGTTCAAGTAAGACTCGACCTTGTCGTCGGGTTCCCAGTCGGTGCGAGGTAACTGGGGTTCGTCGCTCACGATCACGCCATGGACCCCGATTTCCGCGAGAGCCACCCTTACCTGGTAGGCGACTTCGCGCTTGAATGTCTCGGAACAGGAAAGAAACACGATCGGCTTGCCGTCCAGCACCGTGCACTCCTTGTCTCAGTGATCGCGGCTCTGCCCGAGTGGGAGCCTGTCCGCGCAACAACCATTCTTACGGCCGCAGGCATCCCGAAACATTCAGTCGGAGCGCCGGCAAGGAGGTAGCCCTGACCGCCGGGACTGCGCCACTGTTCGACACTTATGCCTCAGACATTTCGAGACCCCGGGGCGTGGGCAAGTCGATGTTGGGGCCGTCGACCTACTGGCATGGCTTCGTCGGTGGGACTCCGCGAAAACAGTCGTTTCGAGGTCGTCACGATGCCGATTTCATTCGAACGCGTCAATTGCCTTGAGGAGGTCGTCCGCCAGGATTGTTACCTGGCGGGCGACCGTGTCAGGTGCCCCGATGCCCTCCTCCGCGCGTCCGGCCATCACCGAGCCGGTGGCATCGGGCCCAGCCGCGAACAAATCGCGCAGATATGCCTGCGCTTCCGCTGTTATCTCGGCGCAGACCTCGTTCTTCAGGAGAACTCGAAATGTCGATGCAAGTGCCTGCGTGTCGGTGTCAATGAGGAGCCGGTATAGGTCGTGCGCGTCCTTATCAACAAGCCGATCTGGTGAGGAAACAACGCGCTCGGCGATCTTGTGGGCTTTGGCGATCAGGAGCGCCGCGGGTCCTGCGACTCTCGCGTTGAGGCGGCGCGTGTCGTTGGCATCGAGCGCTCTGATCTCCATGACCTCGTTATCGACCACCGCCGCCTCCAGCCCCCGTGCTCGGCGCATTGCATGACGATCATGCGGCGGAATCCGAGCGCCCCGCGCATGCTTGTGGCCCTCTCCAGCGAGCTGCGCGGGGACCATGAGGTCGACTGGTATTCCCTCGGCATTCACCCACGCCCCGGGCTGTCCTGACTCGAGATTGGGCAAGAAATGCGCATCTCTCATCGCTTTCTCGATGAGGGGATCATTCCGAAGCAAGCGCGGATCTAAAGCGAGGTCGCTGTCCTTTGTCGCTTCTGCTAGAGCGACGGGAGCGCTCGAGGTTCTGAGGTAGATTGCCTGCGCGCCGATCACGATTACGGCATTCCTTTGCGCGTCAAGTGCCTGGAGAGCATCGAGCAATGCCGAGCGCGACCGAATGAGGAGATCGTCCTCAGCTCCGCCAGGACTGTTCATTTCGTCTCATCCAATCGAGCAGCTCCTCCGCTTCATTCGGGCTGCGCCCCGGACCGGTCATGAGATCGACAGCGACTTGGGTAGGCGCAGCTACCACCACGCCTTCCTTGTTAGTGAGGCAGCGCTCGAAGACCACGTCGAGCACCGGCTCAGCCAACATCACATTGGCTCCTGCATCAGCGGGCCGCAGTCCCCACGGCTCTGCGGCCTTTTCGGGTTGACCCACATAGATCATGGCCAGGCGGGCAGGCGCGTAGGCGGCCCATTCCGCAGCGGCCAGGGTGCCGGAGACCGCGTACGGAGTTGGCCCTCCAGTATCCGCTACGCGCTTCATCAGCCCGGGCAGTCCCCGTGGCGCGATCCAACGCGTAATCCGGCTGTCGCGAACGAAGCCGTAGTCATCACTCCATCGCCTGAGAAGCCGGACCCAGTCGGGCACCGCCACCTTTCCGTCTGGCTGACGAGTGGCTAGATCTTCCCGTTTGAGGTAATCCACGACGCGGTACGCGGCGCCAGTCGAAACCCTCGCTACGTCGACTAGCTCACGGACAGCCCACGGTCCACGGAAGTCTGAAACTGCACGGACAATTCTCGCTGCAGGTGCGCCCTTTAATGTCCCGCGGGGGCGTCCGGGACCTCGCCAGGGATCTCGGTCGGCGCCTCGGTCTGACAAGAAAAGACCGGGAGATGAGACCTCGACGCGCAAGTTGCCGGTCGCGTCCACGTATGAGAGTCCTTCTTTGGCGAGGCGCGCTCGCACTGGTGGCGAGAGATAGCGGGCAGCCACCAAGCCCTGCGCGTTGCGCTTGGTTTGGACATAGCGTTCTAGCTGCTCGCGGATCGCGCTGACGTCGCGTGCTTCCACGACACGCTTCGCCTCGACAATCAACGTGGTGGACTGCCCATCCGGCGCGACCAGCTCAATCAAGCCGTCCATTCCCTGATCGAGTTCGGTCGCGACTATCCGGGCTGACCATTCAGCCGGCAGGCGATCGGCGAGCATCGCCATTCCGCGTCGGAGCACGCCCGCTTTGGTTTCAGGATCCTCGGGCTTCGCCATGGCTGCCTCCGCTCGGCTGTTCTGGAAACCGGTACTCTCCACTGGCGACGGAACTCAACGATTAACCGAACGCCCGGTCGCCTCAGTTCCGTGGTGTTCGGGAAATAATACATCTCCGCTGACAGCTGAGAAAGGCAGTTTCGCGACCACGTAAGTCAAACCAGGTGAGTCGACGTTCACGGGAACCCCGACGGAAGCCGATGCTGGGCCGGAAGCGCGGTCATTGGTGAGCGACCTCGTCCCATAATTCGTCCCATAACTTCCAGGCAGGTCCAGTTCACTCGGATGGCACCCGTGGACGAAAGTCCAGATGGAGGACTATTCGATGGACGGGGTTGAACAGCAAAGAGGCTCGGGAACGCACTGCAAAGCCCTGTACCCGGGTTCGATTCCCGGCGCCGCCTCGAGAAGGTCCCCAGTAGATGACTTGTGAGGCTGCGGATCGTCCTCGGACTCACCCTCGTTACACGACTGGGCCGTCGCACCCATTCGTGTCCAAGGCGATGGCGGTGGAACGCAGACCCAAGCTCGCCCTGCGGAGACTCGTGTGCCATCAAGCTGCCGGGGCCTCCCGCTGAAGCCACGGGCAGAGTTGCGCCCGCAAGATCTGCACCCGGGAAAGACCCCCCTTGTTGTGGTCAAAGGGAAGTCGGTAAGCCCAAGAGATGCAGGCTCAAGGAGCGCTCAGTGAGTGACGCGTGGGGAATGACTTCTGGCGGTGCGCTCGCACGATCATGGCGCCGGTGGACGGTCGTGGCGGCCGCCCTGGTCGTGGCAGGCGTGCCGATTGCGAATGCGGTGGCCGCTTCGGCCGCGCCTAGCAAGAACGCGATAAGGAACGGGAACTTTGCCGCCGGACTTTCTGGGTGGACCTCTGTAGCCGTCGCCCCTGGAGGGTTCGCGGGCTACCCGAAGATTGCAGTGGCGACATCCGACAGCCCTGGTTGGTCCTGGATGAGCCAATGCGGTCGATCCCAGGGCACGAAGCCGTTCCTCTCGATCGATGTGCCTGGAGGTGCGGCCGGCTACGTGCAGCAGCAGCTCACTGTGCCCAAGAAGCCCGGCCGCCTCACGTTCCGTACGTGGGGCAACCTCGATCCGGTGCAGGTGACAATCAGCATCGTCACGGTTCGCGACAAGCTCGTCCACAAGGTGCTGACCTATTCGCCGTCGACCTTGCAGGGCACGACTACGAGCTGCTCCGGTCGCGGGCCGGTCACCAAGTCGGTCTCTGTGTCGGCGTTCGCGGGCCAGAAGATCGATTTGCGGGTTCAGGCAACGGCCAGCGGAGCAGACGGCACGATCGCGAACTTCGACAACGTCGCGCTGTAAGCGTCGCTGCACGAGCTGCGCTCGTCATCGTCTCGCGCCTCGGCGGCCGCCCAGCGGCGGCGACCCCGAAGCGCGGCGACACGGGTCGGCGCCGCGACTGCGGCGTCATTCGACAGGGGTCCCGTGCCCGAGTCCGAATCCTGGCGCGCCTCCAGCAAGATTGCTGTTTTGCGACGCTTCCCCGCACGGGCCGGGCGGCGCGAGGCCGCCGTTAGGGTCATAGTGCTTGCAATTTCCTGACCTGATCGAAACCTAGGGGGGGCACTCGTGGCCGACGTCATCGTTCTCGAATTCTCTGCACCAGATGCGGTCAGCATCTACAACAAGGTGAACCATCTCCTCGGCTGGGACGGCTCTCCGGACTCGGAGCACTGGCCGAAGGGCATGCTGAGCCACATCGCCGGAGAGTCGGGCGACAAGCTCGTCGTCGTCGAGGTGTGGGAGTCCAAGGCCGACGAGGAGGAGTTCATGAACTCCCAACTCGGCGCCGCCTTCGCCAAGGCCGATGTTCCCCCGCCAGCGCGGGTCGAGTGGTTCAGCAACGTCACGGACGTACACCGCCACTGAGCATCCTCGAACGGTCCGTTCCGGCGCGGCAACGGCCTCACCGCGCCGGAAGGACGCCACCGGGGAGCGCCTTGCCGAACTGGTGTCCCGAGCAACCGGGCGGACAAGACGTGTGCCCTGTCGCTCGGAATCGATCACTCAAACAGGTTTGATCGCGCTCTTCTGGCAAGCACCGCTGATCGCAGAAGTGCGGCCGTCCCGACCGCAGCCGGCGAGGACCGATGACCGGTGCGGCGGGTGCGCGCAGTACGGTTCGTCCAACGCGCTTGCGCGCGCTCGGGGCCGTCCGCCATCGATTCTGATGCTGCGCATCGCGCAGCGCGACTGATGCGGGGTCCCGGGTCGGCGCCGGGACGGGATCGGCGGAGAACCCGGAAGAAGTGAGGCGGTGGCGATGGCGGTCGAGCCGGAGGTGAGGTACCCGGGGATCAGCGCGCAGGGCTTCGCCCACCCGGCCGAACGCGCGGCCACCGCGGCCATCCGCACCGTGCCAGGCCTCGACCGGGTCGTGAAGCTTCTCAGCGAACACGGCTACGAACGCCGCCTGCGCCAGCTCCTCACCGGGAACGCGATCCGGCTCGGAGACGACCAGCTGCCTCGGGTCTGGTCCGTGCAGAGGCGCTGCGCCGAGGTGCTCGACGTCGCGCGCTGCCCGAAGCTCTACGTGACCCAGGAGCCGGTCGGGACGGGGCTCACGATCGGCACCAACGAGCCGGTCACCGTCGTGAGCTCCGGACTCGTCGCCTCCTACACCGAGGACGAGCTGGCCGCAGTCCTCGGGCACGAGATGGGGCACGTGCTCGCCGACCACGTCGGGCTGACGACGACACTGCAACTCGTCGAGATGATCCTCGCCGGCGCCATCCGCTCGGTGCCGCTCGCCGGTGTGCCGCTCGTCGTGCTCTACCTCGCCCTCCTCGAGTGGTCGCGCGCGGCCGAGCTCACCGCCGACCGGGCGAGCGCCATCGTCACAGGCGAGCCGCTCGTCACCTGCCGGGCGCTCATGCGCATCGCGGGGGGGCCGGTCGAGGGCCTCGACCTCGACGCCTTCATCCGCCAGGCAGCCGAGTACGAGGACGAGAAGGATCCCTTCGCCCGCTACTCGAGGTTCTTCACCGAGATCGCGACCACCCACCCGTTCCCCGTGCGCCGGGTACAGGAACTCATCGCCTGGGTGAGCGCCGGCGAGCTCGACCGCATCCGCTCCGGGAGTTACCTGAAGCGCGGCCAGGAGCCGCCGCCGTCGGAGGAGTTCGATGCCGCGCTCGAGCACTACCGGCAACGATTCACAGCGATGCTCGAACGCGCCGGCGAAGGAATCGCGACGGTGCTCGACCGCATCGGCTCCTGGCTCGCCGGCGACGGGGGCAGCCCGCCGCCCGGTGGCACGGCGACCTGAGCCCCGTCCGGGCAGGAAGCACCGAAGCGATCGCGCCTACACTCGGCACTCGCCATGACTGACACGGAGAAGCCGGCCGAGAACGCCGAGGCAACCGGGTCAACGCCGGAGGCGCCGCCGGCGCAGCCGGCCGAGCGACCCGACGCGCCGGCGGCGCATCCCTTGGCGCACACGAGAACGAGCGGCTACTGGGCCGCGGTCGCCGTCGGCCTGCTCGTCCTTCTCGTCCTGCTCGTATTCATCCTCGAGAACGGCCAGACAGCGAAGGTCTCCTTCTTCGGTCTTCACGGCCACCTTCCGCAGGGAGTGGCGCTTCTGCTCGCCGCGGTCATCGGCGGCTTGTTCGTCGTGCTCGCCGGGACGGCGCGCATCCTGCAACTCCGCGTCCGGGTGCAGGGTCACCTCCTCACCCATCACGGTGTGCTCCGACGGGGCAAGGCGAAGCCCCACGACAAGGCGCAAGCACCCGACGGACCCGCGACGGAGACACCTCCGCCCGAGTGACCGCGGCGGGATCCGGCCGAGGGAGGACCACGTGCCGGCCGGCGGACGGCTCGGTGCCGGCACCCGAAGAGTCCGCGCGCGGCCGCGAGGTCATCGCGCGCGTACTCCCCGCAGGCTCCTACCGGTCGCTCGGGGACTCCCAGTCCGGCGAAAGGCGCTCGACGGCGCGCACAGCCGCCGCCGCCGCGTTCTCCGCGGCGAGCCTCGCGTCCTTGGACATGGTCACCGTGGCTCGGATGCGTCCGGGATGCCTTAGGAAGTAGCCGACGATCGCGCGGCGCCGGTAGGAGCCGTCCGGGTTGATCAGCGCGAAGACCTCGTCGTCGAGGCTCGCGTCGCTCACCCGGTCGCTCACCGCCCGGAAGACCGACCACGGGATGCCGAGCTCCTCACACGCCTCGGCGATCACGGCGGTCTCCATGTCCAGCGCCACGACACCATCCGCCTGAAGCCGCGAGATGGCCTCCGGATCGGTGACGAGCTCGTCGGTCGTCCACATCTTGCCCTGCGGCTCGGCTTCTCCGAGCCGAGCCGGCCGGTGTTCGGCGCCGCTCGCCGCGTAAACGACGACCTCAGGCACGACGAGCGATCCGATCGCGGTGTCGGACCGGAGGGCACCGGTGATGCCGACGACGACGACGCGTTCGACGTCGACCGCCCCGAGTAGACGTCCGAGGCCCCTCGCGGCGAGCACCCCGCCCATGCCGGTGACCGTCGCCACGGCCGGCCAGCCGGCGAGCGACCCGGAGTAGAACTCGCACGAACCCACCCGAACGCGCTTCAGCGAGAGCCGGCGCCGGAGCGGGGCGAGCTCCATTGGCATCGCGCAGACGAAAGCGACGCTTCCCGCCATCGGAGCGTCGATGCTAGCGGGATGGACGGCGTGGGCCCGGGCCGTCGCCGCTGGCGCGTGTCGCGGCACGGCCTCGGGGCGCGGTTCGTCTCGCGGGATCAGCCGCGGCGATTCGGCAGGCAGCAGCGCTTGTACTTCAGTCCGCTTCCGCACGGGCAGGGGTCGTTGCGCGCGGCCGCGCGCCAACGCTGGCGCTCGGTGTGCTCGGCGAGCTCGAGCTCGCCCATGATCGCGGTGGGGGGTCGTCCGAGTTGCGCGAGCGCGGCCATCCGGCCGAGGTAGGGCTCGATGTGCCCGAAGAATCGGCGGTAGCCCGCGCACAGGAAGTTGAGACCGGTCTCGCCGTCCGGGCAAGCAGCAAAACGGTCCTTCGGGCAACCCCCGTTGCAAAAGCGAAGGACCGGACACGTCCGGCAGCAGGCGGGGAGGGACTCTCGCTTCCCGGCACCGAAGCGTCGCTGAGCGTCTCCGTCGATGAGCGACATGATGCCGTCGGTCGATACGTCACCGAGGCGGTGGGCCGGGTCGACGAAGTGGTCGCACGAGTAGACGGAACCGTCGTGCTCGGCCGCGAGGACCCGCCCGCAGGTCTCGGCGACTACGCAGAGGTTGGCGGGCTGGCCGGTCGCGACAAGGAGGCCCTCGAGGAAGTTCTGCACCCCGATCCGCCCGACGTCGTGGCGGACCCACTCGTCGAACACCGAACAGAGGAACTCCCCCATCGCCTCCGCGGGCACCGACCAGTCCGAGACGCGACCGTCGGCCCCGCGGTCAACGACCGGCAGGAACTGGAGCCAGCGGACGTCCTCCCGGAGGAAGAACCGGTAGACCTCGGCCGGGTACGCGACGTTGCGCGCGTTCAGGGTGCAGAGCACGTCGGGTTCGATCCCGTGGGCGCGAAGGTTGCGCAGTCCGCGCATGACGCGGTCGTGGGTCGGACGGCCTCGGCGGTCGGGCCGACCGGCGTCGTGGAGGCGCGCCGGGCCGTCGATGCTGAGCCCGACGGTGAAGCGGTGCTCGGCGAGGAAGGCGCACCAAGCGTCGTCAAGCAGGCTCCCGTTCGTCTGGATGTTGTTCTCGCAACTCCATCCCGCGGGCAGGTAACGCTCCTGAAGGGCGAGCGCCTCCGTGTAGAAAGGCATCCCGGCGAGGGTCGGTTCCCCGCCGTGCCAGACGAAGTGCACGTCCGGGCCCGGGCTTGCCGCGATGAGCGCTGCGACGTAAGCCTCGAGGATGTCGTGGCCCATCCTGTACCGCTCGCCCGGCCCGAACAGGCCCGTCTTTCTGAGGTAGTAGCAGTAACCGCAATTGAAGTTGCACACCGGGCCGACCGGCTTGGCCATGACGACGACGGGCGCCGCGACGGTCATCGGGACGTCACCGCCCGGTCGCCGCGCCCGGCGTGCGGACTGCCCGCTCGCCTGCCGGCCGACCGACGCCCGACGGCGGGGGTGGTCACGCCCCGGAGGCGAGGTGGGCGAGGTAGGCCTGCGAGCGGTCGTCCTTGGTCCAGGCGGCGATCTGACGCCGGGCATAGAAGCGGAGAGCCGGCAGCCACATCGCCGAGCTCACGCGGGCCTGGACCTTCTCGGAGAGCGCGGCACGCATCGTCGGCGCCACGTCCTCCCAGCGCTGGGCCCAGGCGACACGGGCGAGCGTCGGAAGCCGGCGGACGAAGGCCGGACGTGCCGCCGCCCCGAACGACGGGAGATGGCGGAGAATGCCCGCCAGACCTCCGTTGAGGATCGTCGGCCAGGAATAGAAGCGGCGCATCGCCCGCAACACGCCGAGCTGGAGCTCGAGCGGAGTCATCTGCGCCGGCTGCATGACGACGTGGTGGCCGTCGAAAAGCGACCAGTCGTCGCTTAACAGCCGGTCTTCGTCGGCGACGCGGTCCCACAGCCGCGTGCCCGGAAGCGGCGTCTCCACCATCAGCTGGAACGTGTCGATGTGTAGCCGACGGGCGAAGGCCGCGATCGCCTCGGCGCTCCCGACCGTGTCGGTGTCGAGCCCGGCGATGAACATCCCGTGCACCGCGATGTGGTGGTCGTGGAAGGCCCGGATCGCCTGCTCGATCATCGTCACCCGCTGACGCTTGCCGATCTCGGCGAGTCCCGCGTCGGTGATCGCCTCGATGCCGATCATCACCATCTTGCAGCCCGCCCGGTGCATGAGGTCGAGGAAGTCGTCGTCGGCCTCCTGGTGGGCGAGCGAGCGCAGACCCGTCTCCGAACGGACCTGGGCGAACCAGGCGGGGGTGTTCCCCGTTGCGAGCATGGAGTTGAGAAGCCGCGCCGTCCGGGTCTTGTTCACGACGAAGTTGTCGTCGTGGAAAAAGACCCTGTCCGCCTGGAGCCCGGCGAGCTCCTCGATCACCTGCTCAGGGCGCCGGTGCCGGACGACCCGGGAGAACATCGCCGTCACACCGCAGAACTCGCAGTCGAAAGGACAGCCCCATTGGGTCATGATCGGCTTCGTCGTCATGCGCGCGTGCCCGTCGATGAGCGTCAGGTCCGGGATCGGCAGGCGCTCGAACTCCTCTTGCGAACAGCGCGGCCGGGCCGGGTTGTGGCGCGACTCGCCGCTCGCGGTGACGTAGGACAGCCCGAGGACCGACTCGAGCGCCCGACCCCCGCCGAGCGCGAAGACGAGCTCCACGAGCGTCGACTCACCCTCACCGCGCACGACGAACGGCGCATGGGTGAGCGCCTCGTCGGAACGGAAGGTCACGTGCGGGCCGCCGAGCACGACCGGAACGCCCGCGTCGCCGAGGACCTCGGCGAGGCGGTAGGCGTCGGGAGAGGTGGCGGTCGTCGAAGAGATGCCGACGAGATCGGCGCGCAGGCAGTCCTCCAAGTCGACCGGCGAGAGCATCTCGCAGAAGACGCGGACGTCGTGGCCAGCGTCGGCGAGCATCTTGCCCATGAGCGGAAGGCCCAGCCGGGGCAGGAGCGCGCGGTCGTAGACGTTGTGGCCGGCTGGACGAGGCTCGACAAGTCGGACACGCATCAGGGTCTCCTATCTCGACAGCGGCGACGGACGATTCGCGCGACCCTCGGCCGGCGCCGCCCGACCCCGCGGTCGTCGCGGCATGGCGCCGGGATGCGGCCGGCAGGCCGGCGGGCGGTGGAAGCCCGCATCGAGCGCATGAACCGAGAACCGGGGTCGCGTGGGCAGGCGACGACCGTGGCGTCGGGGACGGCGTCGAAGCGTGCTCTCACCGGCGATCCCCCCGGGACGAGGAGCGGCGATTCCTCGTTGTCATCACCCGGCACCTAGGTTCCGGGTTCCGTCGTCAGTCTTGGCGGCAAGTCAGGGCGCGTCAAACGCCGTGGTCCAACGGCCGGCGTTGTCATCTGCCGCCTATTTCCCCTCGTGACAGAACCCCGGGAATCCCGCCGCCGGCGGGGACGGGAACCGCCAGCCGTGGTACTTGGCGGCGAGCTGTTCCACCGCGACCTCGGTGCTCGCGTCGATGAACGTGCCCGGTCCGAGGTCGGCGCACATCACGGCGCGCACGGTGGCGAGTGGCGGCGTACCCGAAAGCGTGATCATCCGCAGCCCAGCCGTCCCCGCGCCGTCAAGGTACTGGGAGAGCTCGTCCCACGCGGCGACGTTGATGCCTCCACCCGGGCACGTGAACAAGGCAGGGATCGGCCCCTTCGCTTCGACGAGCAACGGCCGGGAGCACTCCCCCGAGACGGGCTGGCTCACCTCCGGCAGAAGCGGCATGCGCGAAGGACCGGAGATGACCGTGGTCGCCTCGTCCGCGGCGAGCGCGAGCGGGCCCGAGGCCCGCGCGATCGCCGCGAGCGAGGCGTAGGGAATCGTGATCTGCGGCATGCCGGCCGAGTACGGGGCTACCTGGTACTCGCCGAAGGTGATCTGCAGACCCCAGGGCGCGATCGACCAGGCCGAGAAGTTCGACGCCTTGGGCGTCGTGCCGGGATCGATCCACACCGTATTCGAGGCGGCGCTGCGAAAGAGCCTGGGTAGCGCGCGTCGACTCGCCCGCGACAGAGCGACGAGCCAGTTCGAGGACGGTGTGAAAAGGTCCGCCAACCGGTAAGGCTGCCCGGTCAGCGCGTCGAAGTTGAAACTCGTGGCGACGGTGATGCCGTGCGCCGCTCCGGAGAGGTACGTGTATTCGTCAAAGCTCACGGAGACGATCTGGTCGCTGTCGAAGTCGGTCGTCACCGTGCCGATGAGTGTCGACGGCCCGACACCGGACGGAAGGCGGATAATCGGCTCGGCATTCACCTCCGATGTGAAATGCGACATGGTCTCGCCGACGAAGGCGGTGATCCGGGCGTTGATGCGCGCCACGACGCTCCCCGGCAGTCCGGTGAGCCGCGGGTAGAGCACGTCCACCACGTAGTCGGGTTTGGTGTCGCGCCTCGCCCGGAGCGACTTGAGCTTGAAGCCAGGCTGAGAGGCCTCCTCCTTCGGCGCCGCGTGCCTCGCCGCGCCCGTCGACGCCATGAGCCCCGGATCGGCGCGCCCTGCGGGCGACGGGGCCGCCGCGCTGGGCCCGACGGCAAGGAGACTCCCGGCGAGCCCGAGACCCAGTGCCACCGCGGTCGCCGTTAACCAGCGATTCCCGGGCTTCCCGTGTCCGACCGATCCCTGGCGGCTCCCGTGGTCACGCACCCGTCTGCTCCGCCCGATTCCCATGTGCGGCTCTTTCCCTCGACGGCGCTCACCATAGAACCGCCGTGATGCGAGTAGAGCGCGCCCGGAGGCCGGGTCGCCCGACGATGCAACCGGTCGCGCGGCGTCGCGCGACCGGCTCGCCGGAGGCCGAGGGCCCCCGGCTGCGCGGACCCTTCCCCGGCCGCCCCATATCCGGGGGCTCAACCGGTCAGAACGTGGAGCTCGCCGAACCCAGCGCGCCGTACAGGAGCTGCTCGACCGAGGTCTCGAGGGTGTGCAGCTCCGCCGGATTCTCGGCCAGTGACGCGATCGCCTCGAGATCCTGTGGCTGGAGGATCGACAGGGTCCCGTTCAGGGCGTCGACCATCGTCGCCACGGGGCTCACGAACCACCGGCCGTTGTCCTCCACGGTCACGAACCCGAAGGACGGGTGGTCCTTCATCAGTCGCGTGACGAGCCCGCGAAGCGACCGCGGCAGGACCGCGATGAGCTTCTTGTCCGCCGCCCGCGTCGTTGCGGGCGACGGGCAGCGCCGGACCGATCGGCCGAGGTACGAGTAGGTCAGACAGCCGTCCTTGTACGCCAAGGTGATGCCTTGGACGGTCGCCGAAAGTCCGACGTCGCTCACCTTGACAAGCGTTCCGCCGGCGATCGGCGAGCCCGACAGCGACATGTGCGTGATCCGCATGGTCACCTCGGAACGGGCCTTCGCCAGCGACTGGTCCGCCTTGCCGAGGAAGCGCGGCGCATAGCTCTGGAGCGCCCCCATCTCTCCGGGTGGCAAGTCGGCGATGACCCCGCGGAGGTTGAACTCGACGGCGTCGTTCAGCAACGTGGCCACCGCGCTCTCCGGCGTACTGCTGCCGGTCGCGCTCACGGCCTCGTTCGTCGGGGGCAGGGTGGCAAGGCGGTCCGCCGACCGGAGTGCGTCGTAGGCGATCGTGTAACCGAGGCTCACATACCAGGTCCCATTGACCTGCTCGGTCACGATCGCCTCGCGGCCCGTCGTGACCGGGCTCGTCGAGGATTCCTTCTGCCCGGTGAGCCGGCCGCGGGTGAGCCGGCTCACGAAGGAGCCGATCGGCAGCGACATCGCGTCGAATGACCCCGTCACCGTTCCGCTCGTGATGGCGACGGCAGCGACGTTGGAGCTGAGCATCGTCGTCGCCGTCTTGATCTCTGAGAAATGCAATGACAGACCACCGACGTCTTTGAGGTTCGTGTTGCGGGACAGCACGTCCAGCCGTTCGAGCTGAGCGACCAGTCCCAACATGCCCGGCTCGATCGCCGCCCGCTCACCGGGCACGATCGCGTCGAGGGCGCCGATCAGGTCTCGGTGGTTCGCCGCGTCGAGCAGTTTGCGGACCGCCGCAGCCGGATTCGATGAAACGCCCGAGCTGCCGGTGGCGGCGACCGCCGCGCCGATGCCCCCACCCACGAGGCAGACGGTGACGACGACGGTGATGATCCTGCGGCCCCGTCGCGAGGGTCGTCGGGTCTGCATCGTCAGCTCTTCCTCGGTGCTCCCCGCCATGCCCGAAGGCTCGATCTCGTCCGACATGCGCGGAAAACTAGCCGAATGCGGGACTTGTGTGACGGCCATCTCGGCATCGGACGGAGGGTCCCGAACAAGGTTCGAGTCCGGCGCCAGCGCCGGGCACCGCCGTGACGCGGGATCGATTGGCCCTTCGGGATCCGTGTCTTCGGCGGTCGGGCCGAGCGACCCTGCCGGGCCCGGCGTTAACGTGCCAGACATGCGGATCTTCCGGCGAGACCGGCAAGTCGAAAACAGCCTCCTCGAAGACGAGGTGTCGCTCGAGGAGATGGAGTCCAATCCCGAGCTCCTCGCCGCCGAGGCGGCGGTTGACCGAATGCCGCCTCCCCCACCGTCTTCCAACACGATCCTCGAGGTCTTCATGGGGCCGAGACCCCAAATCGTGGGCGAGATCGAGGACGAGGATCCTCCGGGACATTAGGGGGCGCTCCCGGTCAGCGCGGCACCGCGCACGGTGCGACCCGTCCTCCGCTGATCCGCGTTGACACCACGGCCCGCCCGCCCGTCCGATTCGGTACGCGGAAGCGGTAGCTTGCGGGCATGGCGTACATCATCAGGCGGATCCTCTCAATCCTCAGAGAGAGGCGGGAACGCCGTAACCGATCACGCATGCGGTGAGCTCGGCACGTTCGAGCCGGCGGTGAGTGTGCCGGCGATCTGAATCCATCGCCAAACCGGCTCCCATCTCGAGCGACGGTCAAGCGACCCGACGCCCCCCTACGGGCGACCGGAGTCGATCCCGTACGCATGCCCGATTCCCGCCGGCGACGCCGGTCGCGAGCGGAAGACGGCTCGGTGACAGAATTGGACAGTTCCGGGTGCATCAACGCGCACCTCGCCCGCCGGTCGACGAGGGCCGGGGCGGGACGGCGGCGACTGGCCCAGTCACGGTGGCTTACGGCATCGATGCCTCGGTATGTTTGCGGACATGGTCTCCCAGGCGGTCATCCTCGATCTCAACGACACGCTGATCGTCGAGGCGGCGGTGGCGCGGGCCTCGCTGCGACGGGCCGCCGAGCTCGTCCGGGGTCGGGATCCCGAAGGGGTCGCCGCGGTCGTCCTGGCGACCGCCCGCCGGATCTGGCGCGCCGCGCCCGACTACCCGCTCTGTGACCGGCTCGGGATCGAGTCGTGGGAGGGCCTGTGGGCCACGTTCGACGGCAGCCCCTCGATCCTCGACGAAGTCCGCGAGTGGGTCCCCGCCTACCGACAGGAGGCCTGGCGCGCCGCCCTCGCCGAGCTCGGCATCGACGATCCGGCGCTCGCGACGCGCCTTTCGGACACCTACGTCGAATCGCAACGACGCGGTCATCCGCTCATCGAGGGTGCCGCCGAGTTCGTCCACTCACTCCAGGGGCGATGCCGTCTCGGGATGCTCACCAACGGACCGGCCGACATCCAGCGGCTGAAGATAGCCAAAACCGGCCTCGCCGACTGTTTCGACGCCGTCGTCATCTCCGGCGAGGTCGGTCTCGGCAAACCTGACCCCGACGTCTTCGCCCTCACCCTTGCGCAACTCGACGCGAAGGCGGCGTCGGCCGTCATGGTCGGGGACAGCTGGGAGCGCGACATCATCGGGGCCCTCGACGCCGGGCTCTCCGCGGTGTGGGTGTCGGCGGGCCGAGCACTGCCCGAGAAGCGCCCCAACGTCACGGTCGTCGGCGGCGTCGGGGAGCTGATCGGCCGATCGATCTAAGACCGCGGCGGCACCGCGATCTCCCGGCAGGCGGCGACCGCGTGGTGGGCAGAACCGCGGCGCCCGTAGGGTCAGCCGGGGTCGAGACCGACCCTCGCGGCGAACGGATCCCAGGTCGCGTCGCGGTGCCATTCGAGCTCGATCCCGTCCGCGACCCGCGAGGCGAACGTCTCACCGTGCAAATGAGCAACAAGCGCCAGCGCCATGTCCATGCCCGCGGCGACACCCGACGACGTCCACCGGTCACGATCGGCGACCCAGCGGGCCTCGGCCACCCATTCGACGCGGTCGCTCTGCGAGCTCGCCCAGGCGAACGCCTGCTTGTTCGAGGTGGCGCGGTAGCCGTCGAGCAGCCCGGCCCGGGCGAGCACGCCCGATCCGGTGCACACCGACGTGACGTAGGTCGCGGACGTAGACCACGCGGCGAGCCAGGAGAGGAACCCGTCGTCCTCGACGAGGCGGCGCGTGCCGATCCCGCCGGGCACGAGCACGATCTCCGGTGGCGGGGCGTCGCGCCATGCGAGATCGGCGACGACGCGCTGGTCCAGCGAACTGCGCACCGGTTCCGCAAACGGTCCCAACAGGCTCACATCGAAGCGCTCTGACACGCCGAAGACCTCGAGCGGCCCGAACACGTCGAGCGGTTCGAAACCCTCGAAGAGCACCGCCGCGATCCGGCTGCGTTCGTGGGTGCTGCCCTCTCCGCTTTCCAACTCCGGCTCCTTTCGTTCGCGTCCCGCCTGATCCGCTCCGTTCTACCGGCGCGGACGATGGCCCCCGCCGACACCGGGGTGACCCGCGCCCTTGGGCCCACGACGTCCACCGCTACCATCGCGGCGATGGACGAGGTCAGCGTCGTCGCCCAATCCGACGGGACGTACCGGGTGGACGTGGAACGCGGCGGAACCACGACGACCCACATCGTCGCGATCCCCACCGGCTACGCCGCCGCTCTCGGACGCGAGGACGTGGATGGCGCGCGCCTCATTGGGGAATCGTTCGCTTTCCTGCTCGAGAACGAGCCGCCGACCTCGATCCTGCGGAGGTTCCGGCTCGACCAGATCGCCGACTACTTCCCCGACTACCCGGCGGCGATCCGCCGGCGCCTGGAGACGCGAGGCTGACCGCGGCGCGCGCCCGCTCAGGATCCGCCCAACTTGTAGCCGATCGCCCGCAGCAGACCGATCCTGTCCGCGACGTCCTCCGTCGTCTCGACCCCGAGCGGCGCGCCCCCGTCCACCACGCCGAGCACTCCCCGGCCGAGCGCGGTCTCGGCGACGATCACCTCGACGGCGTTCGCCGTCGCGCAGAAGACCGAGCAGACCTCGGCCACCTGCTTGATCTGGTTGAGCACGTTCACCGGGTAGCCGTCACGCAGGAAGACGACGAAACAGTGCCCGGCGCCGATCGCCGAGGCGCCGTTCGTCGCCAGCGCGACGAGCTCGTCGTCGTTGCCCGAGGTGCGGACGAGCCGCTTGCCCGAGGCTTCGCAGAAGGCGACGCCGAATCGCAGATGCGGGCTCGTCCCCACGAGGACCTCGTGGAGATCCTCGACGGTCTTGATGAAATGCGATTGTCCGACGATCACGTTGAGCTCGTCCGGAATCTCGAGCACGACCGTCGACAGCTCGAGTGCTGCCATCGTCTCTCCCTTGTCGCGTTGTCGTGGTCGAGCGTACAAGCCGACATCGCCCGCCCGCTTCCGGTCCGGGCGCACCGCCGGCAGGATCCTTACCCGACCCGCCCTTCGACGTAGGCCGTCGTCCGTGGGTCGAACGGCGAGGTAAAGACCTCGGCGGTCGGTCCCGTCTCGACGAGCTCGCCGACGCGGTCGTCGCCGAGCAGGAATACCGCGGCACGGTCCGCGACGCGGGCTGCCTGGAACATGTTGTGGGTGACGAGGACGATCGTGACCTCCGGCGACAGTGCGGTGATGAGGTCCTCGATCTTCGCGGTGGCGATCGGGTCGAGCGCCGAGCACGGTTCGTCCATCAAGAGGATCTCCGGATAGACGGCGAGCGCCCGGGCGATGCAAAGGCGCTGTTGCTGGCCGCCGGAAAGACGGACGGCGGGCGCGTGCAGCTGGTCTTTGACGATGTCCCACAGTGCGGCGTGCCGCAACGCGGATTCGGCGGCGTCTTTCAGGAGCGACTTTCTCCGGATGCCGTTGAACCGCAGCCCCGCCACGACGTTGTCGTAGATACTCATCGTCGGGAACGGGTTCGGCCGCTGGAAGACCATGCCGATCCGGCCGCGGACGAGCTCCGGCGGGGTGCGCGGTGCGTAGACGTCGAGATCGCCGATCCTGATCGACCCGTCGACCCGTCCGCCCGTGTGGTCGTGGAGCCGGTTGATGGCCCGCAGCAGGGTGGTCTTCCCGCACCCCGACGGGCCGACGAGGGCGGTCACCTGCCGGGCGGGCAGCTCGAGGGTGACGTCGCGCACCGCGACCTGGCGCCCGAACGAGACGCTCACGTGTTCGAGGGTGACCGCCGCCGCGGCCGATAGGTCGGCGGGACGTCGGGTAGCGGCGGACCGGGCCGCCACCGATCCGAGCGTCGTCACGCCCGAAGGGTGCCGCGGACCGGGGGACCCGGTCTCGTCAACGGCGATCGTTCGCTCGTTCTCGGTCATCTCGTCCTCTCCGTCCACGTCATCGCGCCCTGCGGGTGAGGCCCCACGCCACCACCCGTGACGTCACGCTCAGCGCGAGTACGAAAGCCAGTAGGACGAAGGCGGTCGCCCACGCCGTCTCCTGGGCGGCGGGCAGCGCCTCGGTGCCTTCCGAGAAGATGAGCAGGGTCATCGCCGCAGTCGGGGCCGCGACCGTGAACAGCAACGGCGCGGTCTCCCCCACGCCGCGGGCCACGGCGAGCAGGTTGCCCGAGACGAGCCCCGGCACGGCAGAGCGCACCACGACCGAACGAGCGACCCGTGAGCGGCGGGCTCCGAGCGCGACACCTGCTTCCCACAGGTCGACCGGCACCGTCCGCATCGCCTCCTCGTTGGCGCGGATCATGATCGGCACCATCAGAACGGCGATGGCGAAACTCGCCGCCAGGTCGGAGAAGTGGTGCAGGCCGCGCACGACGAGCGCGTAGGCGAAGATGCCGATGACGATCGAGGGGACGCCGGCGAGGACGTCGGCGCTGAACCGGAGCCCTGTGGCGAGCCGGCCAGGTCGCTCGTACAGGAACAACGCCGCGCAAAGACCCACCGGGACGGCGACAGCGAGCGCCAGCCCGATGATCTGCGCCGTGCCGACGATCGCCGTGGAGATCCCGCCACCGGGAATGCCCGGCGGCGTGGGGGCGTGCACGAAGAAACCGAAAGAGATTCCCCTGACGCCCCGCGCGGTCGTGTAGGCGAGCTCGGCGACGAGCGGCGCCAATCCGACCACGAGCGCCAGTGCGCAGGCGAGTCTCCCGGCGCGGCCGGCAAGGCGACGTCGCCAGAGCGAACGGCGTGCGGCATCCTGCACGAAGGCCCGACTTCGACCCGACGTCCGTCGTCCTTCGTCGCCAACGAGAACCGAATCGTCGCGGCCGACTGCGACAGCATCCCGGGAGCGGTTCATCTCGGCTCGCCGCCCCTTAGGGCCCGGCGCGTCGCGTTCGCACGCAGAAGCGCTTGACCACCGAGGTTGACCGCGACAGTGAGCGCGAGAAGAACGACCGCCAACGCCACGATCGAGCTCGCCCCGAGGCCGGGACTGGCCTCGGCGAACTGATTGATGATCGCCGAGCCGAGCGTGGCACCCGGTGCGAGGAGCGAGTGCGGGATCGAAGGGTTGTTGCCGATCACCATCGCCACGGCGATGCTCTCGCCGAGCGCGCGCCCGATCGCCAGCGTGATGGCGGCGGCGACACCCGCACGCGCGCCCGGGATCACGGCCTTGCGGACGACCTGCCAGCGGGTCGCGCCGAGGGCGAGGGCCGCCTCGCGGTCGGCCTGGGGCACGCCGCGCAACGCCGTCCGGCTGAGGGCAACCATCGTCGGGAGGGTCATCACCGCGAGGACGACCGAAGCAAGCAGCACGCTCGGCCCGTACGCGGGACCGTGGAAGAACCACTCGACGACCGGCACCGCACCGAGGAACGGCTCGACGTCACGCGCGAACAGCGGGGACAGGACGATGAGCCCCCACAGACCGACGACGATGCTCGGGATCGCGGCGAGGAGATCGACCGCGGCCGAGAACGCCCCGGCAAGCCAGCGCGGCGCGAACTCGGCGAGGAACGCCGCAGCTCCGAGCCCAACCGGTATGACGAGCAGCATCGCCACCGCGGTCGTGACGATCGTGCCGACGACGAGGATTCCGGCGCCGAACTCGTTGGCGGCGGGATTCCAGGTCCCCGACCAGATGAAGCCGATCCCCGAGCGCCCAAACGCCTGGCTCGCGTCGTTCGCCATGACGACCACGAGGCTGACGAGGAGCGCGGCGAACAGTCCCGCCGCCATCCAGCGCGCCGCGGCGTAGACGCGGCCGCCGGATCCACGCCTCCGGCGCACGAGCGCTTGACGTGCTCCGAGGGCCGGATCCGGTGCGCGCAACGCCCCCGACAGTTGGTCGCTCATCGGGAGATCACACAGCGCTCAGGAGGCAAAGATCTTCTTGCCCGCCGAGTTCTCCAGACGCTCGATGTCCAGTATCGAGAGCCGTTGAACGTTCGCCGGCAGGGGCGCGTAGCCGAGAGCAGCGGCGGCACGCTCGCCCTTGGTGACAACCCAGTAGAGCAACTTGCCGAGCGCGATGCCCTCGGCGAGGTTCGGCTGCTGCCGGTACACGAGCGTCCAGCTGAAGTTGGCGAGTGGGTACGTGCCGATCCCGGGTTCGTTGACGACGTTGAAGTTGAACGGGGTGAGACCCGTCGCGTTCGCTCCAGCCAGGGCGATGGACCGCTCGGTCGGCACAACGAACGCACCGTCGGCGTTCTTCAGTGCCACGTTCGTGAAGTGGGATTCGTAGGCGTAGGCGTATTCGATGTAGCCAATTGCGCCCCGTGTCTGGGAGACGTAGGTGGCGACGCCCGTGTTGAGCTGTTCGCCCACGCCGACCTTGGCCAGCGGCCACGTCTTGGACGGCGTGGAGGTGCCGATCGCACTGACCCAGGCGGGAGCGGTGTCGATGAGGTACTGGTCGAGGTCGTAGCCCGGGCCTGAGGAATCCGCGCGGTGCACGGGGACGATCCGCAGGTCCGGGAGGTCCGTGATACCCGAGGCCTGGGCGATCGCCGGGTCATCCCAGTTCGTGATGGTCCCGTCGAAAATCCTCGCCAGCGTGGGCCCGTCGAGCTTCAGCCGTTGCTTGCCGATTCCCGGGATGTTGTAGCTGATCGCCACGCCCCCGAGGTCAACGGGGATCTGCAGGATCGGACCGGCGGTCTCCTGTGCAAGGTCCGTCGCCGCCATCGGGACCTCCGAGTCGCCGAAGTTGACCGTGTTCTGCTCGATGTCGGTGATCCCGACGCTGCTGCCGGCCGGCGAGTAGGTGACCGTCGTCAGCGGGTCGAGCTTGTTGTAGTCGTAGAACACGCGCTGGAAGAAGGGCTCGATCGAGTTGGCGCCCGCCCCGTTCAGCGTGACCGCCTTCGTCGTCGTTACGTCGGTCTCGGTACTGAGCACGCCTCCCGGTGCCGGCCGAGCCGAGACGGCGAGACCCGACTGCGCCCTGCCCGCGACGGCAGCACCGGCGGTGCTGCACGCGACGGTCAAAAGGCAGACGAACGTCATGCCCAGCGGAATCCCGAATCGTCGAGACATCTCTCCTCCAGTCCGGCAGGCCCTTCCCCGCCGATTGACGGCTAAGTCATGCGAATTTATCGTCTTGATTGATGAACTTGTCAAGCATGCCCCGTGAACTGGTGATCTCGTCGCGTGGAGTCGCCCGGAACGGCCGACGGGGGGTCCTACCGGCTTGCGGGCCGGCGTGACCTCACGTTCCGGCAAGGATCTCCGCATGACCTTCACCCACCGATACGACGTCCACTGCTCGTGGTCCGGATCCACGGGATCGGGCTACGAGCGATACGGGCGCGCCCACGAGGCGTCGAACGGACAGGCGCGACTGGCGATATCCGCGGACCCCGCGTTCCGCGGCGAAGCCTCGGCCTGGAACCCGGAAGAGCTCATCGTCCTGGCGGCTGCGTCGTGTCAGCTGTTGTCGTTTCTCGCCGTCGCCGCCCGGGCGCGGCTCGACGTCGTCGGCTACGAGGACGACGCCGTCGGTGAAATGCCGGAGGACGACCCCCCGGTGCGCCTGACGAGGATCCGCCTGCACCCCCGGATCGCCTTCGGCGGTCCGGTCGACGAGGCCCGCGTGCGACGTCTCGTCGAGCTCGCGCACCGCGAGTGCTACGTGGCGAACAGCCTGCGGACCGCGGTCGACGTGGAGCCGACGATCATCACGCCCCCCGCCGGCGACGGGTGACCCCGGCGCCGCGCCTGCCGCCAATCGGCGAGAATCGCGTCGCGATGAGCGACGCGCGGACGCGACGAGGCGGGCGGTTCGTCGACCGCACCGAAGCGGGGCGCGGTCTCGCCGCCTGTCTCGAGGAGTACCGGGCGACCACCGCCGTCGTCGCCGCACTACCCCGGGGGGGCGTCCCCGTGGCCTTCGAGATCGCCACGGCACTCGGACTGCCGCTCGACGTGATCGTCGTCCGCAAGCTCGGCGCGCCCTGGCAACCCGAGCTCGCCGTGGGGGCGGTCGGCGAACACGGCGTCCGAGTGCTCAACACGGCCCTCGCCCTCGCCACCGGGATCGGCGACGAGGAGCTCGCCAGGATCGAACGGCGCGAAGCCGCCGAGGTCGAACGGCGGGCGGCGCTCTTCCGCTCCGGCCGGGCCGGCGTCCGCCTCGCGGGCCACACCGTCATCGTCGTTGACGACGGGGTCGCGACCGGCGCGACGACGCGCGCCGCCTGTCAGGTCGCCCGCGCCTCCGGCGCCGCGCGGATCGTCCTCGCCGTCCCCGTCGCCCCGGCAGAATCGCTGCCCGAGCTCGCCGGCTCGGTCGACGAGCTCGTCTGTCTCATGGCGCCGGCCGGCTTCAACGCCGTCGGCGAGTGGTACGAGAACTTCGCCCAGACGACGGACGCCGAGGTCATCGACCTCCTCGGGCGAGCCGCGGCGAGCCAGCGCGGATCAGGCGGCCCGGACGCGACCTGAGGCGCCCGCGAAGGTGCGCGGACGCCCGCCGGACGCGGGTCCGCGACCCAAGGCGGTTGGCGGATCGATCCCTACGGCGCCCGGTGCAACTCCCGGATGCACTCAATGAGATCGTGGATGGCGACGGCGAGCGTGTTGAGGTCGCTGCCTTCGGGCCGGTCGGACGCGATCCGCTGGACACGACGGTCGATCTCCGCGAGCTGGTGGGCGATGTCCGGGTCGACCTCGCCGGACGTCGCTGGCGCCATCTGCCAGACGACCGGGGCCGGCGGAGGCGGGGGCTCGGCTTCATGTCGGCGCCGCATACGAACCTCCTCGCGTGGTGCCGCAAGATCGTAGATCGCGCGGGGCCCGTGCCGCCGCGGCTGGGGACGAGGGCCAACTCGCGATCACGAGGCGAGACTAGCGACGCCACCCCCGGCCGCCACCGTGCGGGCGGTGCGGGCGGGCGCGCCCCTTCCCCGAGCGGAGCCCGGGACGGCGCGCGAGCATGATGCCGTCATGGCAGCCAGCGACCAGGTGCAAACGGCGGGATCGCCCCGACCGGCCGTTGCGCGGTGCGTTACCGTCGGCTCCGCCATCACGTGCCATTCGCCCCAGGGAGGTCGGTCGTGACCATCAAGATGAAGATCGCCGGTGAGCTCGCCCAGTCGGTGACCTGCCAGCTCGAACAGGGCCAGGCGATCTACTCGAACGCGAACAAGTTCCGCTGGAAGACGACGAACGTCTCGATGGAGACGCGGCTCAGCACGCCGCCCGGTGCCGGAGATTCCAGCGGAGCACCGGCAAAGAAAGCTGGGCTGCTTCAGCAGGCGCTGTCGACCGCGACCGACGTCGGCAAGCGCGTGCTCAGCGGCCAGAGCCTCGCCTTCCAGTGGTTCCGCCCCGAAGGCGGCTCGGGACTCGTCGCGTTCGGGGGGAGCCTCCCGGGCCAGATGCGCACGATCGAGCTCGACGGATCGACTGGCTGGATGACCGAGAAAGAGGCCTTCGTCTGTGCCGAGGAGAGCGTCAAGTTCGGCATCGCGCTCTCCAAGTTCCGTTCCGGCCGGCGCGGCGGCGAGGGCTACATCCTCGAGCACTTCACCGGGACCGGGACCCTCCTCGTCGCCGGCGGCGGGACGCTCGTCGACCTCGACCCCGCCAACTACGGCGGCAAGATCCAGGTGCACGCCGGCGCGCTCGTCGCCTTCGCCGAGACCGTCGAGTACGGCGTCGACTACGTCGGTGCCCTCAACATGCAGACCGTGATGACCGCCGCATTCGGCGGTCAGGGACTGAGCATGATCACCCTCTCGGGAAGCGGGCCGGTGATCCTGCAGTCGACGCTGCATTTCAACCTGGAGACCGAGGAGCGCAACACCGACGACAAGCGCGGCCTGCGGCAGGGTGGTGGTCTCATCGACAGGCTCTAGTGTCCGAAGGTGTTCCGACGAGGAGGAAACATGCCGTTCATGGACAAGGTGAAGCAAGGCGCCGCCCAGGCGGCCCAGAAGGCCCAGCAGGCGGCCAAGGCCGGGCAGGCCAAGATCGACGAGGCGAAGGCCAAGCGCGAGCAGGACGCGATGTTCCGCGACCTCGGCGCCGCCGTCTACGCCCAGCGCACCGGGACCGCTGATTCGAACACGTCGTCCGAGATCGACCGGCTTGTCGCCGCGCTGAAGGACCACGAGGCGGCCCAGGCCGCGGCCGCCGCGGCCGAGGCGTCGCCGGACGCGCCGCCCGCCTCGGGCCCGGCGACCGGGGGCGACTTCAAGCTCGACGACTGAGCCCTCTTATCAAGAAAGCCCGGCCATCGGCCGGGCTTTTTTGATCAGAGGTTGCGATCAGCGCTCGACGACGACGACCGTTCCGGTCGTCGAGGTCAGGCCGAGCCGCTCGAGGCGACCGATGATCCCGTACGTGCCGGGGAGCAAGCTCTCCGGGGCGATCGTCGCCAACCTGACGGGGACCTCGATCGCCGCACCGGGCGGGACGAGGATCGTCTTGCCGGGACGGTTCGGACCAGAGGCGACCTCGTCGTCGCGCGAGGCGAGCAGACGGCGGTTCGTAGGCAGCTCGAGCAGCCAGGCGACGACCTCTAGGGGCTTCTCGCCGTCGGCGGACCACAGCTCGGCGCTCGTGTTCTTCACCTTGGCGTAGAGCTGGGGCGCCGAACCGCGCACGATGACCTGCTCGACCGGCCACATGAGCTCGAGGTTCCTCGTCGGCGACATGCTCGTCACGTTCGCCCGCAGGTTGCGACCGGCGCTGCCGGCGCGCCAGACCCCGGATTCGAGCTTCAAGGGCGCGACCGCCCATTCGCCCTCGGCCCCGGGTTCGCGCGCGCAGTAGACGCGGTTGATCTGGTCTTCGTAGATGAGTCGCCAGCCGGTCGGGGGCAGGAAGCGCCAGGCGTTGAGTACCTCGCGCCCGTAGAAGGTGCCGCCGCGGGCGAGCACCTCGTCGATCGGTGTGCCCTCCCCGCTCAGCGTCTTTGCTTCGATCACCCATTCGCCGAGCTGGACCATCTGGCCCAGTGTCTCGGTCGTCTGGGCAAGCTCGGCCTCTGTGGTGTTCTGCATACCACGCAGTGTGGCACTACTGACCACTCTCGGTCAAGGTGAAATCCACCTTGGCCACCTTGTGTGGTCAACGATCCTCTGGCTAGCTCTTTCGCGCTTGATGCCTGACAAAACGGTATCAGCACGTGGAGTGGTGGTGGTGGATGCTCTCCCCGCGGAGCGTGAGTGCGCGAACACGCTGCGTGCTGGGGGGTTTTCCGGTGGACGGTCAGCGGAAGTCGCGGGAGCGGCCGACCGCCATGTTGAGCTCGAGCACCTCGAGGCGCTCGGCGACGACCGACCGGGCCGCACCGGCGCCCTCGAGCCGGCCACGGACAAGGAGCGCCGGGGCCGAGGCGACGGCCTCCTGGTGGTGGGCCCACAGCCCCGGCGAGCAGATGACGTTGACGACCCCCGTCTCGTCCTCGAGGTTGACGAACACCGTCCCGCCGGCGGTCGAGGGCCGCTGGCGGTGGGTGACGATCCCCGCCACGCGCACCCTGGCGGGCCCGTCCACCTCGACGAGCGAGGCCGCCGGGGCCACGCCCTGGCGGGCGAGCCACTCCCGCAGCGGCGCGACGGGGTGGCTCTCGGTCGAGACGCCCGTCGCCCAGAGGTCGGCGGCGAGGACGTCGACCTCGTCCATCGCCGGCAGCGCCGGGGCGACCGCCCCGGGGACCATGCCGGGCAGGCGGGCGGGGCTCCCGTCGGCGAGCACGCCCGCGGCCCACAGCGCCGCCCGGCGCGAGGTTTCCCCGGCGCGGCCCGGCCGGTCGAGGGCGCCGAGCCCGGCGAGGGCGTCCGCCGTCGCCAGCGATTCGAGCTGCGGGCGGGTCGGCCCGATCCGGCGCGCGAGGTCGTCGATGCTCGCATACGGCGCCCCGGCGGCGATCCGCCCGGCGAGCCCGGCGCTGATCCCCCGGATCGAGGCGAGGCCGAGCCGGACCGCCGTCGCCCCGGCGCGTCCCGGGTCGTCGACGAGCGTCGCCGCGGCGGCGCTCGCGTTCACGGCGGGGCGCAGCGTCGCGACCCCGTGGCGACGGGCGTCGGCCACGAGGCTCTCGGGCGACCAGAACCCCATCGGCTGGGAGTTCAAGAGGGCGGTGAGGAACGCCGCCGGGTAGTGGTGCTTGAACCACGCCGAGGCGTAGACGAGATAGGCGAACGAGACCGAGTGCGACTCGGGGAAGCCGAAGTTGGCGAAGGCGGCGAGCTGCTCGTAGATCGTGTCGGCCACCTCGCCGGTGATCCCACGTTTGGCCATCCCCCGGTAGAGGCGCCCCCGCAGCCGCTCCATGCGCGCCGCGGACCGCTTCGAGCTCATCGCCTGGCGGAGCTCGTCCGCCTCGACGGCGTCGAAGCCGGCGACGTCGATCGCGATCTGCATCAGCTGCTCCTGGAAAAGCGGCACGCCGAGCGTCTTCTCGAGGGCCCTTTGCAAAAGGGGGTGGAGGTAACGCACCTCCTCCTCCCCGTTGCGGCGGCGCAGGTACGGGTGGACCGAGCCGCCCTGGATCGGCCCCGGCCGGATGAGCGCGACCTCGACGACGAGGTCGTAAAAGACGCGGGGGCGCAGCCGCGGCAACGTCGCCATCTGGGCGCGGCTCTCGACCTGGAACACCCCGATCGAATCCGCCCGGGCGAGCATGTCGTAGACGGCGTCCTCCTGGGGGATCGTCGCGAGCTCGACCTCGTCGCCGTGGCGTTCGGCGACGAGGTCGACCATGCGGTGAAGCGCTTCGAGCATGCCGAGGCCCAATAGGTCGAACTTCACGAGCCCGACGGCCGCGCAGTCCTCCTTGTCCCACTGGAGCACCGAGCGCCCCTCCCGCCGGGCCCACTCGACCGGGCAGACGGCGATCACCGGCCGGTCGCAGATCACCATCCCCCCGGAGTGGATGCCGAGATGCCGGGGGAAACCCTCGAACTCGGCCGCGAGGCGCACCACCTCCGGCGGGACGCCCAGCTCGCCGGGGTCGGCCTCGGGCCGGGCACCCGGCGGCGCGGGGTGGGCGATGCTCGCGACGAACGCCCTCCCGACCGCCGCCGACCAGGCGTCGACGGTTCCCGACGGGTAGCCGAGCGCCCGGGCGACGTCGCGGATCGCGGAGCGCGGGCGGTAGGTGATGACGTTTGCCACCTGGGCGGCGTGCTCCCGCCCGTAACGGTCGTAAACGTAGGCGATAACCTCGTCGCGCCGGCCGGACTCGATGTCGAGGTCGATGTCAGGCGGACCGTCGCGGGCGGGCGACAGGAACCGCTCGAACAACAGCCCGAGGGCGACGGCGTCGGCGTTCGTGATCCCGAGGGCGTAACAGACCGCCGAGTTCGCCGCCGACCCGCGCCCCTGGCAGAAGATGTTCTCCCGCCGGCAGAATTCGACGATGTCCCAGACGACGAGGAAGTAGCCGGGGAAGCCGAGCGTCTCGATGACGCCGAGCTCCCGGTCGATCGCCTCCCAGGCGCCGGGGACGCGCGCCGCGCCGCGCCGGCCGTAGCGGCGGGTGCCGCCGGCCTCGACGAGGGTCCGCAGGTATCCCGCCTCGTCGGTGCCGGACGGCACCGGGAACGGCGGGAGGCCCGGGGCGATGAGCCGGAGGTCGAAGGCGCACTCCCGGCCGAGCTCGGCGGCCGTCTCGACCACCCCGGGGTAACGGCGGAACCGCCGGGCCTGCTCAGCCCCCGAGCGCAGCGACGCTCCGGCCCAGGCCGGGAGCCAGCCATCCACCTCCTCGAGGCTGCGCCGGGCCCGGACCGCGGCGAGCGCCGTCGCCAGCGCGTAGCCCGACGGCGTCGCGTAGTGCGCGTTCGTCGTCGCGACGAGGTCGACGCCGGCACGGGTGCCGAGCGCGGCGAGGGCGTCGTTGCGCGCCTCGTCGAGCGGCGTGTTGTGGTCGAACAGCTCGACGGCGACGTTGTCCCGGCCGAACGCCTCGACGAGACGGGCGAGCTCGCGCGCCGCCGCGGCCGGTCCCCCGGCGACAAGCGCTGCCGGCACGGCGCCGCGCCGGCAGCCGGTGAGGACGCACCAGTGACCCCCGTGGGCCTCGGAAAGGAGGCCGAGATCGAAAGCGGGCCGGCCCTTCTCCCCCCCGGCGAGATGGGCCCGGGCGATCGCCGTCGACAGCCGGGCGTACCCCTCGGGGTCCCGCGCCAACACGACGAGGTGCGCGGACTCGGGATCGATCGCGCCGGCCCGCGCCTCGGGTCGGCGGGCAGAGCCGGTCGGCAACGAGAGCTCGGCGCCAAAGACGGTCCGCAGCGAGAGCTCCCGGGCCGCCGCGGCGAAGCGGACGACGCCGTAGCACCCGTCGTGGTCGGTGAGCGCGAGCGCCTCGAGGCCGAGGCGCGCCGCCTCCGCGGCGAGCGCCTCGGGGCTCGAGGCGCCATCGAGGAAGCTGAAGTTCGAGTGGCAGTGCAACTCCGCGTAGGGCACCTCGGCCCGGCGGATCCCGGGACCTTCCGGCGCGGCGGAGACCGCGTGGTCCCCCGCGTGCTCCGCCGGGGCCCGTGGAGGCGTGTGCCCGTTCCGCCGCCCCGAGAGACGACGCTCGAGCTCGGACCAGGGGATGATCGGGTTGAACGAACTGATCGGACGACGATAGCGAACATATGTTCGATTCGCTAGGGGGCTCCACCTGCCCTATCGCGATCCCCGACCGCCCGGCGGACCCTAGGCGAGAATGCTCGAGGGCGCGTACGCCGGGCGCAGCGACAGCCCCAGCAGCGCCTCGAGGCCGGCGGCCAGCCGCAGCAGCACGGCCTCGCTCCACGCCCGGCCGAGGAGGGCCAGCCCGACCGGGAGACCGTGCACCATGCCAATCGGGACCGTGATCGACGGGTAACCGGCGACGGCGGCGATGCTGTACCCCGCCCCGAG
>Ga0187853_10000138_pt1 | contig 79957 bp, 70 predicted proteins | sample June2016WEW_6_10_2_FD_132417 | JGI IMG/M metagenome (GOLD analysis project Ga0187853, IMG submission 132417) | Peatland microbial communities from SPRUCE experiment site at the Marcell Experimental Forest, Minnesota, USA - June2016WEW_6_100 | ecosystem: Environmental > Terrestrial > Soil >... | reverse complement strand
GGTAGCAGCGCAAGCTACGGAAAGACCAAGCACCGCCTGCAAGGACCTCTTCAGAATCCCGCCTGTCTCACCGAAGGCCAGCATGAAGCCCACGGCCATAATTGCCGCAACGCTTCCGAACCTGAGCCATGGGCCGGTCAGAGAGTTCAGGATTTGATCGAGAGGGCCTTCCCAGGGCATGCCGCTTCCTGCTGCAAGAAGCATGGATGGGGCCAGAAAAGCAACAAGTGTTATCGCCAACAAGCGACATTTCATATCCAACCTCCTCGTATCCAGTTACGACTCAAGGATATAATGATTTCTTTTAACATGTCAACATTCATTTAATTATAACATTTTGTTATTATTGGATTAATATTTGTTATATTATTATTTAGCATCAAACGGATAACTTGAATAAAAAGGTCTCAGAGGCCACGGATGGAAGCTTGACATTTAATATGGTTATGGCTATATGGTTATGCATAAAGGGGGTGATGTAAATGCATCGGACAACTATTATGCTTCCGGACGACCTGAAAGCAAAGGCCGAAGATGTATCGAGGAAAAAAGGCTTCTCGCTCTCTGAGTTCGTAAGAGAAGCGATGAAAGATTTGTTAAGGAAATACGAGGGCGGCAAGGGAGATGCTTTCTTCACCGACACAGCTGTATATACCGGGTCGGCACCAAAAGATATCTCCAAGAAGCATGATGATTATCTATATGGAAGCAAGGCATGATCTATATTGATACGGGAGCATTGATAGCCAGATATATTGCCAAAGACGATTATCATGCTGAAGCTCTATCTTCCTGGAAGGCTCTGGAAAAGAATAAAGATAAGCTCTTCACCAGCAATTTTGTTTTAGATGAGACTTTCACCCTCTTAGGGAGAAGGGCTAGTTATCAATTCGCTGCCCAGAGAGCAAAGTCAATCTTTTCATCCGATGCCTTTACCATCTTGAGACCCGATAAATCACATGAGCTTGAAGCATTACGATATTTCGAAAGATACTCAGATCAGATGGTAAGCTATACTGATTGCATATCCTTTGTTTTGATGAAAGAATATAAGATAAAAAGAGTGTTTACTTTCGATAAGCACTTTGAGCTGGCTGGATTTCAAGTAATACCTTAGCTTTTTTCTCATCTGCGATTTATGCAGCAAACATGATCAAATGTATGGATGCCCAAAGGATTGAAGAAACAGGCGGCAGTAAATTTGCTGCCTGTTTTGAGATCATGAAATAGGAAACCGTGCCTGTCACCTACTTCGTTGATAATCATAGTTGAGATCTGATCATACAATGAAGCTGGTAGTTAAGATGATATCATACAGCGGTGTGATTTGTTATGTTTCTCGGATCTTGCATTTCTCCTAACTAACTACTTTTTAGATTAATATTATCAATATAATAGGATGGATTGATATTTTAGTTAGTTGCATGAATAACAGCTGCGCAGCGGCTGTCGGGTGCTTATAGTACTATTTACATTAATAATTTACTGGTTTAATTATGGTTTTGGAAAGTTATATGTACTTTAGTCAAAAGGGCCTGTTATTATCCGGGCAGAGTAAAGAATGATAAAATATAAGACCTGATCCTCATGATGCCACGTAAGAAAGTACATGCATAAGGGCCGCAATCTCAAGATGTTGTGTTAAGAAACTAAACCCTGTTTGATTATTTTAGAAAAATATTGTATTAGATCCAAGAATGATTTTACACCTTTGAATCCCATCAAGCAAATACAGCTGATAATAAACAACTTATTTATTCAATATGTGAATTAACTGTAAAAAGGTAGAGCATTGTTATTTTTTATCAAAAAAGAGTTTACTCAATTCACTTTGGGAGGGAGACAATCGCTTCCATGGAAATGAGAAGACGCTCGATTGGGCCAAGCCCAACTCAAGATGTTTTTAGTGCTGATATAAAATCAATAATTCTCCCACTGTTAGATTTCTTCTGTTCATCACAGAATTTTGTAATAGCAATGCACACAGATTCAGGCAGAGAGCTGTGGACGACACATAAGAGTCTCTTATCCCCTTTGTGCTCCTATATGAGAAGCCGATCGAACTTGTGGTCACTCTGTAATCAGGATCATGCTAAGCGATCTGCACAGAGAAACTTTGAGAAGTTACAAGACCCAAAACTCGGATTATGCCACCTTGGACTCTGGAATCTTGCTTACCCTATTTTCCACGAAAATGTTTACTATGGAGCTCTCATCACTGGCCAGCGAAAACTCAAAGATTCAGCAAGAACAAAGGAATCTGAAGAATGTTTCACTAGGAGAGTTCAACAATTAAAGTCAGAGGGACTAGTGGACGTAGTCACCAAGGGAGAGATGACCGCAAGATTTGCAGAAGTCGAATACATAAATGAGTTTCCAGCTAACTCGATTAAGGCACTCGCTGCCGTCGAAAACAGTTTGATTGGAATCATATCTGACCTTCTCAGACGAATTAATAGAATTACAATGTTGCGCCATGAAATACACCAGCCAAATACAGCTGCACGTGGAATACTCTGCGAATCACGTGATATTCTTGCTGATGTACTTTCTAATCAGCAATTAAGTATTAAGGAAGTCAGCCAACAGCTCGTAAATGCACAACAAAATATCAAGTACGCTGTCTCTAATTCCATCTTATTTTCCACCATTGTGGAGAACATCTGCTCAACGTTAAGCGCAGACACTGGGGCACTAATAGTATCAAGATGTAACGTGCTTGCTCTTTTACAGGAAGCTCAAAAAATCTTCGAAAGCCCAGCTGGTGATAAAGACGTTATTTTTGAGCCTATTGTGAAGAACGATCTTGATATGCCAAACATAGAGGCTGACAAGGCATTGTTGATGCGTGCTTTCATGAATGTCTACCACAATGCTGTTAAATATTCATACTTTGGTCAGAGTGAAGATAAACCAAGAAGAATCCAGACGTCATGCGAGGGCCTGGAGAAATATGTTAAGATTACTATTGCAAACTTTGGGCTGGGGATCTTGCCTGACGAGATGGACAAAATTTTTAAAGAGGGCTACCGAGGAAAACTATCGAGTGATAGGCACAGGACTGGTTCCGGTTTAGGGTTGTCCCAAGTAAAAAGAATAATTGACGAGCAACATAACGGGAAGACAGAAATTGAAAGCAGGCCATTAGGCCAAAGTATTGAAGGTCCCTATCTGACTAAGGTCTTCTTATATATTCCCTATGTACAAGAAGAAGTGGAGGTGACTTGATGGATAAGGTGATCTTGTGGATAGAAGATGAAAAAGACCAATTTAGAGCTTTTTCTAATGGGGTCTGCCGAAAGTATAATGTGGAACGAGCTGTGGATTATTCAGATGCTTTAACTAAGATTGCAGAAAAGCAGTACGATATGTATGTAGTTGACATAATCTTGCCAAGTGGTGAACAAGCGATAACAAAGGAACAGGTAAAAGAGAAACTTTTACGAGTTGAGGATATTTTTTATGGCATTGAGTTAATACGCCACATCAGAAGTATTGGTCTAAATCAACCTATACTAGTAGTAACCGTAGTCACTGAACAAGATAAGATTGCGAGAATCAAAGAGATAGATCAAAGTATTGGGTTTGTCTTGAAGTATTATGCGACACCGGATGATGTAAAGGAGGCTGTGGATGAACTACTCCAAGGGTAGGTTGCGTCTTATCTAGGAAGCCTATGGATTCATGAGTGAGAGAATCATTTGAAGAAAGATGTTGAAGAGGTATTAGGATGGGTTTGGAAATTTATGTATCTATCACTTGAGCACCAAGCAATTCTTCTTATTATTTCTCTTATTGCACTAATTATAATTGTGGTGTGGAGAAAGGTTATCTTAGAACAATTGGAATATGTTTTTAAAAAAATATACAGGATGGTTAAAAACTTTTTTCTGAACTGGGTGACATCGACTACTATTCGGCTCAAGCGTGACAACGATATAAGCATTGCAAAAATTACGAAGGACACGACGCGATATGTTTCGAAACTAAGTGATGCACGATATGTTTATGTGGCAATACAATATCTATTACAATACCCTAGCCCAAAGGGTTACCGGGCACTTATCAAAGTGGTGGTTATAGAAGAAGAAGATGATGTGCGAAATAATCTATTGTGGCTGATGCATCAAAAGGCATGTGTTCGATGGTATAAGGAAATCAAATAAGGGAAAGTAGACCTAAGCACAATATGCCAAGTTACTAGATGCAGCTTGACTCGGGGTCAGCATGGTGCTATTCCTTTACTTTACTGTATGGGACTTTCACCCTTTACTCCTTGACGGTCTCCCGGCGCACTGATGATTATCAAAAGATATATTCAATAAGGCCAAACCGTTACTCCTGGTACGAAATCTATGCCATGGATGATTCATTCCATACCATTACATGTGGCATAAGATCTTCAATTTGATAATTAATTAAGGATATTGTCATATTCTCAATATCTGGATATACTGCAATTATTCTCCGAATAGTTATGCGAAACCAAAGTGAAACATAATTATTGTTAGTCCTCGGAAGGAAATGGACCAGATGACAGCAACCGAACAGCGAGTTCTCAAGAATGTGCGCAAATTTGAAAGGCTTGAAAAGGAGTTCCTGAAGTTCACCTACGAGACTAGTAAACCTCAGAGTCCCGAGGAACTATCAGCGTTTCTTGGCGAAATGATGAAGACAGCAGTGGAGGCCTTCACCGCAAAAAACGAAATACTTGAGGACTTTAAGGATGTGACCGAACTCAGAATTCAGGATAGACAGGCACTACGGCTGCTCGACTCTATCAGGAGAGACGACAAGTTTTATTCAATCGCATTTTATGAGAATGTCGGGAAAATGCTCAACACCAAAGCGAAGAATCGAACTGATGAGATAGCAATGTCAATCCGTGATATCCTATCTGACAAGTTCGATGATTTATTTTCGGATTTTCATTCATGGTTCGATGTCACTGGATATTACTTTGCCAAAATAAAGATCGGCCCGATTATTTCGTCTTTCAAAGTTCCATCTTACCTCCTGTCATACTTTGAAGAACTCAAGGAAACATATGCCTTTGGACAATACAGAGCAAGTGTAGCTTTATGTCGCGCCTTGTTGGAAATGGCGCTATATCGAAAACTCAAGGCAAGAGGTGCATTTAAGGATAAAGAACCTAAGTTCACTAGTATTAACGTGGCGAGGGAAGACAACCTGAACCGATACATCAATATGGCGAAGTGGGAAAAGATATTGTCAAAGGGCAGCCTTGATATCGCTCATGGGATACGGAAGACTGCGAATGACGTTCTGCATTCAAAGGATGCCGAGAAGCAGTTTGACCATAAGGTTGTCACCGACACCATTTTTGGGACATTACGAATATTAGAGGAGTTGTACAGGTAGAAGCCATTGCGCTGAGATTATGGCCTAGCAACGGTTCCCGCGCGGAATCACGACGATGATGCCCACCGCTAGAGCGCAGAATAGCGCAGATGCAAGTCCAAGGGGCCTATAGAATGTTGGGGCAAATGGAAGAGTTCAAAGAGATTGCCCACTGTGGTGGGCAAGTTAGCATCCATGTTGAAACTTGTGAAGACGGGCAGCGAACTGTACAATTCGGGGTTAGAAGCTCTCGCCCCACTCCTTCTGCATGGTTTGCTATTTATGCACTGCCGGAAGGTATACCTATGGCTACGGTCGCTTTAGGTGGGATAGGACTCCAGACAGATCCACCCCCGACCTTGACCTACTTCTTGGTCCTAATCGGTTCTGATAGCCATGGGTTGTACGGACATCAATGCATGAAGTGTAATGGGTACTGGCGATCTAAGTCTGCTCCTTCTCGATGGCTGTTGACATGTCCCTATTGTGGACTTCGCACAGAGACGCATGAGTTCCTGACTCCTGGCCAGAGACGCTACGTAGATGCATGCTGTAAGTTTTTTCGCGATGCCATCAACTCTTTAAAAGATGGTGAACACATTATAAATATGGACGCAGTTACAGATTCGGTTGAAAAAGACGGAGTGAAACCCAAGTTCTACTACACTGAGGAGACTCAACAAAACAAATTCGAGTGCCCAGCATGCGGTGATTATAACGATATCCTTGGGAGATATGGGTATTGCTCAAACTGTGGTACTCACAATGGGGTGTTTGAACTAGAACACGACATGAGAATCATACAGGAACGAATTACCGAAGCAGAGAACTTCGAAGCTTGCGTAAAAGATGCAGTCTCGTCTTTCGACAGTTTTGCCCGGCAAATCGTCAAGCAATTAGCAATTAGAGTACCCATGACGCCAACACGGCAAAAAGAGTGGCAAAAGAAGCTTTTTCATAATCTGAAACCTTGTGCTGATTCACTTCGAGAAGTCTTTGACATACACATCTTTAAAGGTATGAAAGAAGATGACATCCAGTTCGCGTGCCTAATGTTCTTCCGACGCCACGTTTATGAACACAACGGAGGAGAGGCCGACGATAAGTATATCAAAGAAAGCAGAGATAACTCTGTAAGGCCAAAGCAGATGCTACACGAAACTACTGAGAGTGCTCATAAGATCACACGGTTAATCACAACAATGGGTCGGAATATTCACGATGGCTTCCATCAGATCTTCCCACCCGAAGAGACTGCACTTAAAAGCAAACTAAACAGGTCTAGATCGAGGTGATAAAACTTAGAACAGTATGTTTTTTGATCGAACGGGGAGATAGGTAACAAAATATTCTGGGTATATGGGTAACACTTATGCATAGTTTCATAGAGACAGGAGGAAGTGTCTATGGGCTGGGAAGGAGTTACCATCATGGACCAGAAAGTGCGGACAGGCGTGGAGTAGTTGTTAAGGAATTTGGATGTTGCCTTCGAAGAGTGTGCCCAATGCGCTTGCTGAAGAAGAATATTCAGACAAAATTTGTTATGTCATACCCGGCTATGTCGGTGTATGAATTTGAACAGTTTAAAGAAGAAAAAGAAGTCCTAGAATATTGGAAAAATTCCTCTATTTATATCATTTGCCAAAGACCAGTGCTCTTTTTTGATGAGATAGTGCCGCATGAAGAAACAGGAATAATTCATCTTAAGATCAAGCAGAGGAATAAAGAGGGAGAGTTGTCGGTTAAACTAGCCCCCATGAAAGATGATCCAGATTTCCCCGATAACAGGTTCATGGCAGAAATGAACTTCTTTAAAAAGGAACAGCAGACACAGCATCCATTCATGAATGCAGCTGGCATAAAATTTTTTAATAGAGATAGAAAATTCATTGCTTGGCTTTCTCCGGAACGACTCATTTATGATTATCTATTTAAAAATTGGGGGTTTCAGATAGAGATTATAGGAAATATAGAGGAATTTCTTACCTATTTTGTCCATTATATCGGTCAAGCTAAAAATCAATATATTTGGGACAGGCTTACCGGCCATGAAAAGCTTTCTAAAGTGCTTGCGGTTGAACATCCCTTTATTGAAGGTGAATTTAGTCCTTATGAACTTTCACTAATATTCTTGAGGCTGGATGGTACAAAGGAACTCTTCCCTATCGAAAATGATGGCTCCGAGGAGATTGTGGACTTTGATGGAAACATCCTAACCCAAGAGCAATTTCAGCAAGCAATAAAGGAGACACCTTTTAATGAGTTGGAGTCGTTCGCTGTTAATGACTGTGAGGCCTATCTAATCAATCTTTTTGAGCCAAAATATAATAAACGCTTATATAGGAATTATCCAGATATTGGCAATGGTTTGAAGCAGCTTGGGTTTGAAACGATCATTCACAACTGCATGCTATTCGCAAATTTGATCACGGAAGAGGCGACCATGTCTATAACATTTCATGAACTTGAGTCATTGGAAACTGACCCTGAATGACATGTACTTATTCTCACGGTTATTTTGTGCAGACGAGGCAGGGTCGAACCAAACATAAAAGGCGGGGCCAAAAACCCTGCCTTTTTTATTCCATTAAGTTTGTATTCTCTTAGGATAGGTATACTTTTTTACCTTATATCGAGAGTATCGATATTGGCACGGACTTTATCATTTTGGGCATTTGAAAAATGTGATCATCATATGCTATGCACAACGTTTTGCCTATATTGAAGGTTTTGTGACAAGATTTATTTAAGAAAGGCTTAACTCACCAAGACATCAGGAAAATCATTAGTAATACCTGATAGATGTCTATACAAGATGACTCTTTCGTATAGCGATATGTGCTATAAGTGATACTTTAAAGGGGGTCGAGATGGGTGAAAATCAGACTCAACTCGCTATACGAAATAATTTCATTTCGGCATAGTTTATATTTTTAATTTCCTTGACTAATTCTCAACATAAAAATAAAATATAAGCATATTATACTTATGAAATGTCTATGGGTACATCCTGTCCACCTACGATAAAGAATCATTCAACAGATTAATATTTCATATCAGTGAAGACACAATGCTTAAGGGGGCTCTCAAGATAGTATGATGGATGTTTTATCCTTCTATGCCTGAAACCGTCAGAAGAAATGGACGACCTGAGGAAGACAGGGCTGGAGATTCTCGATAAATGGAGGAGTTCCAGCGACTGTTGAAAGGGTTATAAAGTAAGATAAGGAGACATATGAGCATTCTTCAAGAGATATTGCTTTGGGCTCAAGGCTTGCCTGACTGGCAGAGTGATGCGATTACGCGATTATTAACAAAACAAAATCTTGGCTCAGAGGACATCGAAGACCTGTTTGCTTTACTCAAGGCAAGTCATGGCATTCCCGACCCTAATGGTCGCAAGCCTAATAAGTTAAGCGCTGATCAGATACCTGCACCTGTTAAGTCTGACACGCATGTTGAACTTATCGGTATCAAGAACCTTCAGAATGTGAATGCAATCGCTAGCAACCACAGAGTTACTTTCGCGCCGAAGGGACTGACAGTAATCTATGGTGATAACGCAACAGGTAAATCAGGATATTCTCGAGTCTTGAAGCGTGCATGCCGCGCTCGCGACCAAAGTGAGCCGATACTCCCCAACGCATATCTGCCTGTTACGCAAGTAGGAAATGCAGAAGCTACCTTTGAAATCATTGTGAATGGTGAAACTAAGGAAGAACGGTGGGTTAATGGAAGAGTAGCCCCTGAATCTCTCTCGACGATTGCTATTTTCGACCATCGATGTGCGAGGGCATATCTCGATTCCGACAATGACTTTGCCTATGTGCCCTATGGTCTTGATGTCTTCGAAGGATTAGCGAACATTTGTCGCCAACTTAAAACTAAGATTGACCAAGAACATGCTCAGTGTGCTCCCGATCTAAGTCCCTTTGCCGACCTTCATGGGGCCACTGTTGTGGGGAATCTCATTGAAAAGCTATCGGCTAAGACTGACCCGAAACAGGTTGAGAAATTAGCAACCCTTACTTCGGAAGAAATAAATCAACATGAAGCACTAGAAAGAAGCCTCAAAGAAAGCAGCCCTAAAGAGAAAGCAGCTCAGTTGACCCTTAGAAGTCGGCGTATTACCCGTATTGCTCAGAATGTCATAGACAAGCTTAAATTCATTGATCAGGTTAAGTTAAATGAATACAAGATGCTTGATAAAAGATTTCTTGAAGCTCAAACCGCTGCGACTATTGCAGCCCGTAAATTTAAGGATGATAGCCAATTACTTCCTGGAACTGGCGGTGAAGCATGGCGAGAACTGTTTGAAGCTGCTCGCAAGTTCTCTAAAGAAGCATATCCAGGAAAACCATTCCCTCATATAGAGAAAGGGGCACAATGTCCACTTTGCCAGCAATACCTTGATGAGGGAGCCTTGCGCCTCAAACAGTTCGAGGAGTTCGTGCAACAGGAAACCGAAAAAACAGTTCAAACGCGACGTAAAAACTTGATTGATGCCTATGACCTCTTAGTTGCGCTAGACATTTCCCTAGGACTCGATGAAGAAACATTTGTAGAGATTGCCACCTATGACAAAACTCTTGCACAGGGAATCCGGGCTTTCGAGACGGCAATGGGTGATCGCTATGCAAAGATGAAGGCTGCTTTCATATCCCATGAGTGGGGAGATGTAGCAGCTATACCGGCGAGTCCCGCGGACAAGCTTAAAGCTTTGTCAGTCAAGCTCAATAAAGAAGTAGAGACATTAGAAAAAGCTGCTGACAAAGATACACGTTCAGCTTTGCAAACGCAATTCAATGAGTTTGATGCAAGGATTAAACTTTCAAAAATGAAATTAGCAGTTTTAACCGCAATTGATAAAATGAGCCGACAAACTAAACTAACGAAGTGTCTATCGGCTGTGAAGACTAAACCCATCTCAGATAAAACGAATGAAGTGATAGAAAAAGTGGTTTCGGAAAAATTGGAAAACACACTTAATGCAGAATTCAAGAAGTTGGGCGTTGGTAATCTGAATGTGTCATTGCAGAGCAATGTGGAAAAGGGCAAACCATTGCATAAGCTCAAACTAAGCCTTCCTCAGGTTAATAGTCCTGGCAATATACTTAGTGAAGGTGAACAGCGAGCCATAGCCATCGGAGCTTTTCTGGCTGAGGTTGCAATTAATGGAGGATCAGGTGGTATAGTTTTCGATGATCCAGTCTCTTCACTAGATCATCGGTTCAGAGAGCGTGTAGCTAGACGGTTGGTTCAAGAGGCATCAAAGCGACAGGTCATTATATTAACTCACGATGTCTACTTCCTATGCATACTGATCGAGGAAGCGGGAGTAACAGGAGTGCCTATCACAACGCAGAGTCTAGTCAGATGCCCGGAGGGCTTTGGTGTTGCAGAATCAGATCTTCCCTTCGAGGGAATGAATACTTTATCTCGGATTAAATCCTTGAGAGCTCAGCATCAGAAGATCGCCAAGTTATATAAAGATGGAGACGAGTCGGAATATCGTAAGCAGACCATGGATGCTTATCGCATGTTGCGTGATACATGGGAGAGGGCCGTAGAGGAAGTATTATTGCGAAGAGTTGTATTGCGTTTTCGTAAAGGTATCGAGACTCAGAGGCTTAAAGAAGTGGTGGTCGATGATGCCGACTATGCCCAAGTATTCCAAGGCATGAGCAGGTGTTCGAATTACACCCATGATAAGGCACTTATGGGCGGTGTCTCCGTCCCTGATCCTGATACACTTCTGGTAGACATTAATACGCTGGATAATTGGCGATTGCGTGTGGAAGAACGTAGTAAAGAAGTTGCAAAAGGCAGGAAACAAGCTATTGTAGTCGCTGAATCATGATTAAAGTTAGCCTGAATATTCCAGTGAGTAAAAAATAACTACTGGGAAATTTATTCTCTTAAGGAGAAGAGTATGGGTATTCACTATGAGAACCTTGATGAAATCACAAGAGAGTACATGCTCGAAGAGTCACAGTTAGGTGATCATTATATTAGTCCTCGATTAACTGAAGATGGGCAGATACGTTGGCAATCTTTGTTTGAAGAAGGTATCAAGAGTCACAATGATGACTGGATTGCACAAGAAATTCTAAAACGTGGGTACATGAAGTCACAGGAAGAATATACCCGTAATGGGATTACAAGATCACGAAATATTAATAAACCCAATGCAGCGCAACAGTTGGCAGAGGGCGAATTTAATCGATATTACCTCCGAGGCTTATGTTTACGTGCTAAAGCGGAAGGCAAGGATTTTCTCATAGTATATCGAGGCAAAGCAGTAAACAACCCACGGCCTGAGTCTGAACAGAAAATTGGAACACAGGTGTCTACTAATACTCTATTAGATATCCTACGTACTAATGATTTTGTAACAATTGAGGCTGCGATTGGCATACCTGGAGGACCAAACTCAGGCCTTACTTGCAGAATTCCTTAAATCAGGTAGGACGGAGCTCTAAAATATAAATAGGTATTAACGGTGATTTTAAGGGAAGTCCATTTGATAACAATTAGATACTATATTCTCTGTCCTTTGTGAAAGGTTCCAACCCTTCATAAACATGAAAGGCTGAGAAATCATATTTCTCCACAGAAAGGAAGGAGATGAAGCTTCTCCACACTTCCGACTGGCATATTGGCCGCACCCTTTACGGACGCAAGAGATACGCAGAGTTCGAGGCATTCCTGAACTGGCTGGCAGACCTTATTGAACGCGAAGATATCGATGTGCTTCTTGTGTCAGGAGATATATTCGACAACAGTACACCCAGCAATTATGCTCAGGAACTCTATTACAGTTTTCTGTGCCGTGTAGCGGCCTCTTCAAACCGCCATGTAGTTGTGACGGCAGGGAATCATGATTCGCCTTCTTTTTTAAACGCCCCGAAGGAACTCCTGAAGTTTCTGAATGTACATGTCGTGGGAAGCGCATCTGACCCCCCCACAAATGAACTCATTGTGCTGACCGGTCCAGATCACGAGCCTCGGCTCATCGTCTGCGCCATTCCTTATTTACGGGACCGTGATATCCGCACCGCTGAGGCCGGAGAGAGCGTTGAGGACAAGGAACGTAAGATCATAGAAGGTATCAGAACCCATTACCGTATGGTGTGTGAAGCAGCCGAACAGAAGAGGTCACAGATGGAGAAGCCCATACCCATCGTCGCCATGGGGCATCTTTTCGCCGCAGGCGGCCAGACTGTTGACGGTGATGGAGTGCGTGAACTCTATATCGGTTCCCTGGCCCAAGTCAGATCGGATGTATTCCCTGAATCCATCGACTACCTTGCCCTTGGGCATCTCCATGTCCCACAAAGGGTGGGCGGATCTGATTTCATACGCTATTCAGGTTCACCCCTGCCCATCGGGTTTGGAGAGGCGCAACAGGAAAAGAGCTTAGTCTTCGTGGAGTTTTCAGGTAATGCACCCAATGTCACGAATGTTCCCATCCCCAGGTTCCAGATGCTGAAGACCCTGCGGGGGGATTGGCAGATCATTGAAAGTGCCATCAATGACCTGAAGGCTGAAGGTAGCAGTGCATGGCTGGAGATAGTCTATGAAGGTGATGAGATCGCAGGAAGTCTGCGCGATCGGTTGGACGAGACCATCGAAAATACCGGCCTTGAGATCCTCCGCATTAAGAACAACCGGGTACTGGAATTGTCTATGAAGGGCATGGACACGGAGGAAACGCTTGACAACCTGGATGTGACCGACGTGTTCAAACGCTGCCTTCAATCGCACGAGGTCCCTGAGGATCAGCAACCGGTTCTTTTGAGTGCCTACCAGGAGATCATCGTATCCCTGAATGAGGCAGATCCGATGGCGCAGTAGGAGAACAGGCATGAGGATACTCGGTGTTCGATTCAAGAACCTGAATTCACTCACCGGGGGATGGTATATCGATTTTACCCACCCGGAGTATTCATCCGACGGCATATTTGCCATCACCGGCCCCACGGGCTCAGGAAAGACAACCATCCTTGATGCCATATGCCTCGGGCTTTATGGCAGCACACCACGCCTCGATAAGGTTACAAAAAGCAGCAACGAGATCATGTCGCGCCAGACAGGAGAATGCTTTGCCGAGGTCACCTTTGAGACGCAGAAAGGCCGCTACCGTTGCCACTGGAGCCAGCATCGGGCCAGAAGAAAACCTGAAGGGGAGCTGCAGCCGGCAAGGCATGAAGTGGCAGACGCCGTATCCGGGACGGTCTTGGAATCAAGGATACTCCAGGTGGCCGGATTCATTGAAGAAGCAACCGGCATGGACTTTGAGCGCTTCACCCGTTCCATGCTGCTAGCACAGGGTGGATTCGCCGCGTTTCTCCAGGCCCCTCCTGATGGGAGAGCACCAATCCTTGAACAGATTACCGGAACCGAAATCTACAGCCTGATATCCATGAAGGTCCATGAGCGCCGGGGAGAAGAGCGGGACAAGCTTGAGTTGTTACTGGCTGAATTGAAAGGCATCCAGTTATTAAGCACGGATGAGGAAAGGGTTCTGCAAACGAATCTTAAAGAAAAGCAGTCTTCTGAAATGGAACTGGGTGTTCAGCTCGAAAGCCTTCGCAAGGCTACCGCATGGCTTGAAACCATTGCTACCCTGGAAAAGGGAATCAGCGAACTTGATAAACAGAAGGAGGATTTTGAGAAACGCTTCCAGGCGTTTGAGCCGTATGGGAAGAAGCTTGAGAAATCGCGCAGGGCGCTCGCTCTCGAAGGAGACTACCGGGTAGTGGCTGCTTTGCGTGCTCAGCAGGACATCGAGAAAAAGGAACTCGATGGTGCACTTAACGCACTGCCGGTAAAGGGAAAAACCTGTGAAGAGGCGTTGAACAGAAAAACGGCCGCAGAGACAGGGCTGAATGAGGCAGGGAAAAAGCAGAGTTCCGAAGCGGATGTCATCAAAAAGGTGCGCGTCCTCGATGCCAGAATGAACGAGCAGAAAAAGAATATTGAAGACAAGGAGAAGTCTATATCGGATGCTTCGACGCAGAGTGAGGATTATAAAATAAGAATCAATGAAGCCTTGCAGAACCTGCAAAAATTGGAGGATGCGCTAAAAGCGAACCTAGGTTACCTGACACAGAATGCTGCCGATGCCGCACTTCAGACAAACCTTGCTGCAATCTCCAAGGTATTCACTTCACTACTTGACCTCGATGAAAGGAATATCAAAGCTCATAAAGCACTTACTGCCGCTGACAAGGAAAACAAGTCTTCTCTTGCAGCGTGTAAGACGATAGAGGTCAACCATGAAAAATCCCTCAAGGAATTTGAAAAGGCTCAAAACGACCTTAAGATTCTGACCGACAAGATCACAGCCACTCTCAAGGGACGAGAGATCAGCCAGTGGCATCAGGAAAATAATGCCCATAAAGAACGTGAGGGTATTCTGAAACAGACAGGAGAAATCATTGATCGGATCGACAAGACTTGCTCGGTCTTGGATAGTCTGAAAAAAAGCCTTGAAACATTAACGACTGATCAAGAGAAAGTATCGGATGAGATAAAATCCCATGCCGAGAAAAAGATTCTTTTGGAAGGGAATATTGGAAATTTGGAGACACAAGTCGTTCTCCTCAGTCGTATCAGGGACCTTGAAGAAGAGAGGGCGCGACTTGAAGACGGTAAACCATGCCCACTGTGCGGTGCTATCGATCATCCCTATGCAAAGGGTAATGTCCCTGAATTGAACAAAACGGAAAAAGATTTAAAGAGAGCCAAGGCTGAACTCAAACGAGTCTCTGAGAAGCTGAGCAAGCTGGAAACCGGACAAGCTAAGACGATTGCGGATATACGGCATGCTGAAAAAGAGCAGGAGGAGAAAAAGTCAGCTCTGGATGCTGATGAAAAACAATGTGACGAAAACATGCTGAAACTGAATATCAAGGCCAGCCCTGAAGATCGAGCCGGGAAAGTACACGATGAGATTGCAGATGTTCAAGCAAGAATTGCTGAAATATCGGGAATTGTAGCCGCAGCCGAAGAGATGGGCCAAAAGCATAAGCAAGCTCAAAACGTACTGGAAGCATTAAGAACGCAATTGGATAACTCAGTCAAGGCTCTACAAGACGCCAAGCATAGACTCGATACGGCCGGTCGTGAGCATGAGCGGCTGAAGAAAGACATAGAAGTCATAGAAGAAGAGACGGAGAGAGTTCGCATCACTATGCTTAAGGATGTCGAGCCTTTTGGGATCAGGGAGATCCCCTCAACCGATCTTGAATCCATCCTAAAAGACCTTGCGGAGCGCAAAGATGCATGGCAGACGAAGCAGGAAGAGAAAAACGGTCTTGAGAAAAAGATCAATGACGTAAAAGCTGGAATTGATAAGGACAAGGCCTTGCTGGGAAAACTAGAAAATGATACGGAGGACAGGCGCAAGGACCGCGATAATCTGATTGCACAGTATGAGTCCTTGGGCGCTTCCCGCCGTGATCTGTTTGGGGAGAAGAACGCCGACCAAGAGGAAAAACTCCTGGCGGATGTAGTGGATCAAGCCAATAAAGCCTTTGAAAAAGCACGTGAAGAACATGTGCAGATAGAAAAAGAAATCAGTGCCCTTAAGGAGAAGATAGATTCTCTGATAAAAAAAACAGGCCTTCGAGCAACCGAATTGCTACAGGCGGAACAAAATCTGATGGCGCGGATCAAGAGGACTGGGTTCGAAGACGAGATCGACTATCTGTCTGCCTGTATGAATGAAGAAGAGAGGGAACGGCTCGCTGAACAAGAGAAGGCCATGATCAGGGAGAAGACGGAACTTGACGCCCGGCGGAAGGACAAGTCGGCAGCCCTGGCGGCGGAGCGAGAGAAACATTTGACAGATCAGCCCCTGGAGACGCTTAAGGAAAGCATCAATTCATGCGAATCGAGCTTGAAACAAACAAGGCTAGAAATCGGCGGCATCATAAATAGCTTGAGCGAGAATGAAAAACTACGGGTAAAGCAGCAGGAAAAAATCAAAAACATTGACGCCCAGAAAACTGAATGTACCCGTTGGGATGCCTTACATGAACTTATCGGCTCGGCCGACGGTAAGAAATTCAGAAATTTTGCCCAAGGCCTGACGTTTGAGATGATGACCATGCATGCCAATCGTCAGCTCAGGAAGATGACGGATCGCTATGTTCTCATACGTGACGTGTCACAACCGCTCGAGTTGAATGTTATCGACAACTATCAGGCAGGAGAAATCCGTTCGACTAAGAACCTCTCAGGCGGTGAAAGTTTCATTGTAAGCCTTGCTCTGGCATTGGGCCTTTCCCAGATGGCAAGCCACAAGGTTCGTGTGGATTCGCTCTTCCTCGACGAAGGATTCGGGACACTTGATGAAGATGCACTTGAAATGGCCCTAGAGACCCTTGCCGGCCTACGCCAGGACGGAAAGCTGATCGGCGTCATATCACATGTCACGGCTCTGAAGGAGCGGATCAGCACTCAGATACAGGTAATCCCCGAAACAGGGGGGCGTAGCAGCCTGATCGGACCCGGATGCCAAAGGATTTGAGTTGACTATCACGAAACAAGGAACTGCTGAGGGCTGAGGGAAACGAAATCAGGGACACATTCTCTTTATACCTCGATTCACAGGAAAAGCGACTCTCTGTTGTACCAAACGGCAATGAATATAGGCCACCTCTAATAATTCACTTTTCTGAAAATCATTATAATGGAATTGATTTGTCCATGCATTACCTGTGAATCATAGCCACTGAAGCGATTCTTTATGGGGGTAATCTGCGATTTCTGATCCCTCTGTAACATGATTCCAACCATTTGGACGCACTTCACCTGACAGCAGCAAGCGTATGGAAACGAAACATGTTGTAGGCCAAGTTCCTCAACCCTATTTTTACCCGTGCACGTGCAATCCCTATTGTCCGTAATATCAGATCTCCAGCCATCATGGCTTGCACTCCAAATACATGCTCTATGCGGGATCGTATCTTTGACCTGGTGTGATTCCCTTGTTTCTCCCAGTCTGTTAACTTACGATGACGGTATCCCTTGCGCTGTAGATGCTCACGATATCCTTGCCCCTTCAGCATCTCCAGGATTTCCTCAGATCGATAGGCACTATCACCATACACATCCTTACTCCGGTTCCCTTCATGGAGAAGATCTCCAAAAACCTGAGAGTCATGCACGCTTGCATCCGTAACCGCATAGCCCCGTATCAGCTTGTGCTTCACATCCACATTGACATGGTTCTTATACCCATAATAGTTCTTGCCGTTCTTCTTCAACCACCTTGCGTCTGTGTCCTTCTGCCGACGCTTCGCTTCATTCCAGTCCTCTGGCTCAGAGCCCTCCTTGATCAATGCATTCTCCTCCCTGGTGTTCCTCTGCTTCGGTACCGACACTATGCTGGCATCCACAATCTGCCCCTTCCGGGCTACATATCCACTCACCTGAAGATGCCTATCAAACATCTTAAACAGCTCCTCTACAAGCCCAGCCTCCTTCAACTGCTCCCGGAAAAGCCAGATCGTCTTCGCATCAGGTATCCGATCCCCAGGTCCAACTCCCAAAAACCTCATGAATGTCCACCGATCCAACATCTGATACTCCAGCTCTTCATCAGAAAGATTGTACAGAGACTGGATGATCAAGCTCTTGAACATCAGCACTACATCGTACGGCTTCGCTCCAGCATTGCTCTTCCGTTCTTTCTCCCTCACCTTCATGAGCCCCGGGCGAAACTCTTCCCAGTCTATCACCTCGTTCAACTTCATAAGCGGGTCTCCGCATTTATCTATCCGGTCATATCTATTCTCAATATCAAACAACCCAAGCTGCTTCATCTTAACCCCCTCAAAATCTATCAAAAACCACTATTTATATAACATATTCAATGTATTATAGCACTTTATATCTACTCTGATCCTAATGAATTTTTAGAGGTACCCTATATATTAACAATGGGTCTGCTTCTGTAGATAATGGACCTACACAGGGAAAATTTATGGGTATGAAATAGCCGATAACAAGGAGTATGTAAATCTGGAGTGCCTAGGCAATTGCACATAGAATGTGCCACTATGGAGTATGGGATTGAATATAGATTTGTTATATAAGGAAAGAAAGTTCCTGTGATAAATGAAGGTTACAATATTATTGAGTGCATAGATCAACCAATTACACGCCCTTGCCTAAACACCTCTGTCTCTGGCTCTCTACGATAACGTTGCGGGAAGAAATGCATAAGCCACATCATTAAAACTTCCCAAGTATCAGAAGGTGAATAGGGTAACTCAGCTCCACTAGCTGCACTTTCAATTAGCTCTACTGCTTTATCTGTTGTTACACCTTCGCGGGCGCTGATATCGATCTCTTGTACCAATGGCATCCTTCCAAAAATAGCAGCCACATGCTGATTGAATAACGTTTCGGGGAGTCCTGGTGTGATGTAAAGCGTAACCAAATCCATTTGTGCAGCCTCAAAAGCCGACTCAACCATGTGAGTTCTTGCTTTTTCTGGGTTAGTGTACACTAACCACAACCATTCAGGTGTACGACATTTCGGCAGCCAAGAATACTCCACTTGGTGTGTTTCTGCATCAAATAACTCTGCTATTGCAATTGGTTGTGATTTTGCTTTCTCCACTAGCTTGCACATAAAGTCACGATATACCTCATCTACTCGGATTACAGATGCCATGAGCTCAACTTCAAAGGTTTTGAGCTCGTTGAGCATATCTTTTGGGGCATGCAGTAATTCGACATTTGCAGGTGCAGCCCAACCAAGAGCTTTACGAGTTAGGTTAGCTGAACCAAAGAAGGCCACATCATCAAAACGGAAGAGCTTCGCGTGTAGAAAAGGATGAACAAATAATTCAGAATTTGATCTTCCTTGTAGTATATCGAAAATTTCCAGGTCACAGATGCCTGCGGCGATTTCGGCTGGAATCCATCTTGTAATAATTCGGAGAGGTATGGATGCATTAACATTATCAAGAACCTTCGTCAACGCATCAACCTTTATAAAAGGGGCAATGAGTGTAATATCGTGCTGCGCATCACGAGCAGCTATAAGAAGCTTTTCACCGAGCACAGATATTAGTCCTCTGTATCATCGGAGAGGAAATCCCGAGCCATCCGCCCCCAGTCATGTCGCATCCGACGTAGCTTTTCACGCCCAGGCATGTCCTCGATCTCTTGTCGCGCCCATGCCGCGAAGAGCATCCAGATTGTATCAGAAGCATTTTGAATACGACCTATTAATTCTTTATCTGTTGCCTCTGTAGTATCTGATTCAAGTGTTTTGATGAGATAATCATAAGCTGGGTGTGAGCTATTAAAGATAACTTGGGTGATGCCGCCGGGTTTTTGCTCCACAGAAAAAAAGGCGTCCATCTCGCTTGCGGACTCTATGAAAATTACATTTCGACCTCGACGTAGGGTTGCTTCAACCATCTGTTTTGCTGTGTCTTCTTCATAGTTCTTTTCTGTTACCAAATCTTCCAGAAGGGCGTTTTGAGCATCTTTGTCAAAAACACCACTGTCGGATTCTGCTTCATGGCCAGAACGTGCTCTTTCCTTGAACTTTGTCGAGGCGCGGTCTTCTACAGAAGTATCATCATGACGCTTCGCCCCTGATCGTCTTCCCTTAGTTTGGTCACTTAATGCACTTCGGATGCGTGAGAGAATTGTCCGGATGTAATTAACGATATCTAGTAGATCTGCACGATGATCACCTTCTTCAGAGATCCGGCGTTTGAAGTCAAGGTACTCCTCTCCCGGATCCGCTTCGGTTTTCCAATCGAAGTTGACCATGTGGGAAAAAATTGTTGCTGCCTGCTTGTTGTTTGTGACGCCAAAGATCTCATCAAGTTCAGGAGGAAAGTTAACTTCAATACCCCACCACCGCTCAACGGGGTCATATCCAATAGCCCAGGAAGGATCCAAAACAAGTTCTCGATCAGCCCTTACAATTGAGACACCAATATTCTTCCCTGCATGCTTACCATAGTCTTTAGAACCACGATCTGTTCCGTCCTCGGGTAGTGTTTCTCGATTTGCCCAAGAAGCTCGGACTATGACTTTGTGATTCGTTCCTTTGAAATTTATATCGAAGACTTGATCATCTTCACCCCATTGCTCGAACATCGGTTTGTTATTGAATGGTGCCGGCGTTGAGGATGGGGCCATTTGATATAGTGGATCATTTACGCATGTATCCCTTTCGAAAAGAATATTCATTCCATCAAAAGCACGTAACTGAATCCGTAGATCACCTTTATGTATATACTTGCGATATATCCTACCAACGATCCACTCAGTGTTCTCAAGAGTTGCCCGAGCACTCTTCCATGTTAGTCGTTGATCATCGAAATTACTCCAAACGACGAGAGATCCTGTCGTTCCAAAGCTTCTACCTCGATTACGCCATTCAGATGGTATAGGATCATGTTCCGGTTCGGGAACAAACTGAATCTGCCCTTTTTCAATCTCATCAACATCCAGATAGCTATAAATTGCATTGTCTGGACCGCTTTGCCATGTCCAGATGTCAACTCGTTTTCCTTGAGAGATGGAGGCATTCGGGAGTCCTATCCCGAAACGTCCAATTCCAGATCGATCATTTAGGTGAGTGCCATTACCAAATTGAAGAGCCATTCGTAGTACTTCTGGTGGCATGCCCGTACCATTATCTAGAACAGCGATCTTGGTGACCCGACGTCGCTGTTTTCCGTTTACACTGACCATCTCCTCTATACAGAAGACTTCGACTGTTGTTGCTGTCGCTTGTACAGAGTTATCTATTAACTCTGCTAAAGCATGAGCAGTATTACGATAACCACTATCACGCATTGCGCGGATAGCAAGATTGGTAGGGATAATTACACTTCCATTTTGAACATCATCACATGCATTTGTCATCGCCCCAAACATCCTCCCAATTTGTGAATGCATCTGCAATATCACCAAATCCGGGCAACTGTGGGTCTACGACTGTAACGATTTCTGCGGATTTGTTGCCCCCCGCACGTTCGCCACGAATGGCACGGCCAACCATTTGACTATATAATACCAGAGACCTGGTAGGGCGGGCAATAATTAAAGCACTTGTCTTTGGAGCATCAAAACCTGTTGTAAGTACGCCAAAATTACAAAGAACCAACGGTTCAGAGGTATTGCTTTTGAACTTAGCAATGATACTCTCACGGGTTGTACGATCTGTATAACCGGTTATTACAAATGAGTGAGTTCCACGTAAAGTCAGTATGGATGAGATCAAGTGAGCATGTCCAACTGTTGCAGCAAAAACTATTATTCTATTATGCCTCTGGCATAAATCCTCAACTGTTGTGATAATTCGGATGTTCCGCTGATCATTCATGGCAAGTTTATCGAGCACTGAGGTGGGGATGTCATATTCCTCGGACATATCATTTAAATCTTTTTCTGAAATATTAAAGCCTGGGTCAACATTCAAGGTTCTGAATGTTGGTCGAGCAAGATACCCTTCTTCAATTAAATAGTGGACGGGATTAGTGTAACCTTCAATTTCTAAGACCACCTTATGGTTACCGAAAAAATCAGACAAAACAGCATCGGCTGCTATATTTGCCCATGTTCTACCAGGTGTTGCGGTTAAACCTAATAGAGCGTTTCCTGGCTTCTTATCTTTAAGATAATTAATAAGAGACTTGAATGTTGGGGCAATTGCCTGGTGCGCCTCATCAAAAACCGTTAACGGTGCACGATCACCAAGCCTCATTATCATGTTAGCATCACGCTTTGATAAAGCATGAAGCTTACCTAGACCAGCAACAAGAAACCCCTTACGAGCTTCTTCTATGTTTGGATCATGATCCCCCCAGAAACGGTAAACTGATGTGGAAAACGAGCCAAGAGCTCCCCATGCTTTCTCAAATTCATCTGCAGCTTGCTCCAATAATTCTGCACTCTGTGACAGCCATATCACCAAACGATTGGGGTTCTTATTAAGTACATCAGCCACTATATGCATCGCAGTGCGTGTCTTACCCGACCCTGTAGGCATATGTACCACCGTCTTGTATGGATCTTCATGTAACGCAACAAGAGCGCGCTCTACAACACTTCTTTGGTGAGGAAACAAGCTATATGTCGGAAATATTTCCTTTTGGGCTGCCTCTTCAGCCCCTCGTGCCCGATCGGGAATGACAACACCAAAGAAACTTAGAAGAATAGACTCTGCTCGCCTTTCGTTTGCTTCAATAATAAGACGGTCATAGAGGAACTTACTCTCTGCAGGTATACCCATCTTTTTTGCGAGCTCTTGCGCCTTATTGATTGGAAGAAGTCCAATAAGACGATCACGCAATGCCTTTCGCTGTATAATTTCAAATGGGGATGCTGATTGATTTGCAAGCTCCACTAAATTATCTTTTGTGACCAAGTCTGGATTAAGTGCTGATAAAACATTGATCGTCGAATCACCTACAAAGTCTCGAAGTGCTTTCTCCGGAGCACTTCTAAGGACATTTTGAATCGAGATTCCTGGGGCTCCGGACATTCTTTTGTCCTCCTAGGAAATTACTTATGGCAGGCTAAACATACTTTAGCTTGCCCGTAAAGGTCATCAATATCAAGCGGTTCATTTTCTGACCGTAAAGGATTTGGCCTGGTATTACACTTTAAACGTGACAAACGCATTTCGTGATCATTCTTAATGGCTTCGATACGTTCTGGTTTTGATAAGGCCTCTAGCGATTCTCCTTGGCTCCATGTAAATGGTGAACAGTGTTCCACTGCTGTTTTCTCATATTGCTTTGCCTCATCGAATTTGTCGGGGTGATGTTCTAATAAACGAACCCACTCAATCTTCTGTTGAAAAAAGCAGAAGGTGCACCCGGAGCGAGTTCTCCATGCGTAGTATTTCGGGAGACCTAGGCCAGCATTATCCAAAATATCTAAAACACCGATTTTGTCAATCCCGGCGGATTTGAAGGGTAGGCATACAGTCAATCTTTCTTTTTTTGAAGTATAGCCATCTCGGTAGTTTTCATCTGCTCGAATTGCCACATAACTAAATATCTTCATCCCTGCATCCAATTGAGGACGCAACCAATCTTCAAAAGGGCGAAGCTTCAACTGACGGGTACACCACCTCGTCTGAGCTGAGGGAAGGAAGTTGTTATACTGTTTTAACCAGAAATCAAAATCTCGGTCGGGATTTAATCGTAAAATTGGTTTTCCCAGAAAACCTTCCAAGCGTCCGAGAAATTCATAAACTTCAGGTAGTTCCTTCCCTGTGTCAGTAAAAAAGAAGTCGATGTCAAGTTCAGGATGGTGTTGTCGCATGTACACAGCCAATGCGGCGCTATCACGCCCCCCTGATAGGCCAAGCACATGCCTTTCCCCTTCACTCATTTTCAGCCTACTTTCTTGGCTACCATCTTTGATATTTGACCCTCAATATCATCATTCAAATACCGGGCACTCATCTCAGCAAGTGCGGCAAGAATAATATTTCTTCCATGCTGATCTGTGCTCGAAAGAGCTTGCTCGACCTTTGCAACTATATCATCAACTGCAACTCTCTCTGTATCAGTAATTGTAAACTCACCTGTTACTGGCGTTGGGCGCCCATCCATTCCGATAACGACTGCCATGGCTTGCCGTTTATCTGGGCGCCCTTTCACTCGGGCGTACGCTTCTGCTCGAATAAATCTTTGCGCTAAGTCTGCAATTTCTATCCCCGCTTGATCAAGGTCAGCATCGACCCAGTCTCGAGGGGGTTTGTTAGCTGCAAGACTTGCAATTCCCTCAATGTCCATTTCGGAACCATTAAACTGACTCAATCGGCCTATAAAAGCATTTAGTCGAAAATCCCCTGTTAGTTGAATAATGTTTTCTGCGCGATCACGCAGCTCACCATATGCTTGGGGAGATGTATTAGGGACTTGAAGTTCCATGAGCATCATTTGTTGAAGCCTATCTAGCATATGAGAATAAGCCTGAATCAGTTCAAAGAGACCTTCTCGAACACAATTAATAACTTGCTCTATATTAAGTTCTGGTTCTTTCGCATCAATCTCTCCAAATATTCCCGGTATATCATCGAACAGGAACTTGTTCGGATCCGAAGCTGATTTAAAGATTGAACGGACTTGGAGAGCACTTGCAGAGAGGCGACTAGTCCTCTTCACCCATGGTCTGAGATTCTCAAAAATACCTACGAGCCCACGTGCCACATCGATTGGTTCCAAATGAACAAGGCTATTCTGATTATCAAGTTCGCATACTATCTTAGCAAGACCCGAAAGAAATTTTCTTGAAAGGAATGATAAATCCATCCATCGAAACTGGATCGATGATGGATCATTAGTTAAGTAATCAACATCTAGATCAGTAAAACGAGCTTGGAATATGCCATCACGATAAAAGGCCAATTTATCTCGTTGGGCAAGAAGAAATGCTACAGCGAGAATAGGTAAGAGGCCATTCTTAATTCCATAAGGTGGTTGTTGCCATATTGTAAAAATTTCAGCCAAGGAGACAGTGCGGTGGGAATTATTTTTCAAGATTTCGGTTACAGCTTTCCAAGCAGGAAGTAGCCCGCATGGATCGTGTCTTTTTGACGGGGTTAAAAACTGCCAGCCTCGTTTTGGAAGGAACCGGTAAAGATCTGTTTTTAAGAGTAAGGACTCTAAGAGACCACCCTCTGCAGGAAATCCTCGAATTGAGAGACGTGGTTCGCCCTCATGCTGTACCATCAATTTCAGTAATGCTTTCTGAGCAGCAACAGCATTCGATGAGGGTTTTTTTCGATTTAGTAGTTCATTGGGAAGCTTTGGAGCTTGACTATACATAGTATCTGCTATGTTTGAGGCCAAAGTGTTAAGCTCAGAATAGCTATATCGAACTGGATCAACACCAGAGCGATACCAATTTGCAGTATCAAACATCTTTTGGAGTTCTGCTTCTAATCGTGATCTGACATCGGCTATATGGGCGAATACTTCACGTCGTGCTACTGGATCTCCGCTCAGTTCAGGGCGTTCTTCGCTAATTTTTGTGATAGCAATAAACTCTCGAGCTAAATCTATCACTCGCCAGGAAGCAGTAGATAACCCAATTACAACATTCTCACTCGATGTATGGACAACAGCCTGACAGATTTGAGAAGCCATAGATTTTGATTCATTTGCAGTTGGTATAACAAGCAGAAAGCGGCCAATAGCTCCGTTGGAGGAGGATTCTATAGATATATGTGTCGTCACATCAGTGAGGGGTGCAAGGTCAACGTCAAACCATCGAAGAGCTCCCGTTTCGTGGTAATGTCGTTTTGCTAAGATAGGCTGTAATCCTGCTAATGCACGTAGTTCTCGGAAATCCACATCTTGAAAAGAGACAAGCATTTCCTTTAAAGCGTGATCGAGATCAAAATCGCTTCCAGCATGAATAGCAAATGCACCAAGATGTTTACGATAAATAATTAATGACCAGGATTGAAGTTGCTTGAGAATATCAATCACTTCTGTATTAGAGACCTTTCCTAGTACAGAATCTGTTAACAAGTCATAGGTTGCACTTAACCCTGATCGCTCACGGAAAAGATCTAAAAGAGCTATAGTCTTCAGAAGTTGGATGTGGACCATAGATGCTCCCATAGTCTCACAACGTTCGATTGCCTCCACTGCTATAGACCACCTGTGGCTATCTGGGGAAGACATGATTGCAGGCTCCAAATTAACTCGGAGGTAGTCCCATAAGTGATCCGGACCAAAGATATCTTTCTCGTTGGCATTGTGAAGGAAGTCTTGGAACCCGAAAGGTTCAGCCGAGTTCAGAAAACCAAACAAGCTGCGTTGATTTTGCCCAAATCGTCGGCGAGAGATAGGTCCGAGTAGGCACGCTACTACTGGATGAAGGGGCCAACAACGCTCTAAAGTGATTGCCATATCAATAGCAGCACTTGGCCTGCCAGCTCTTACTACATTCGCAACCGTTTGGCATAAAGATGTTAGATGCTTGGCTGAATAATCGCTCTGAATAGCTCGGGCAAGCAGATCTAATTGTTCTTCACCTGCAGTATTAACAATAAGATCAATAAAACGACCTTGGACTTTTGCCCATTCATCACGTTGATCACGAGTTAATCGCTGTGCATATTCCTCAAAAGCTTGATGCAGAACACCAATAACAAGAAGGCGGCCTTTACTTCGAACGGCTATTTCAGCAAGTTGTTGAAAAAAGTAGATATCAACACCATCTTGAGCAGCCCCCTCAAGAAACTTCCCCATTTCATCGAGGAAGACAATTAATCCGCCATATATATTGGAACGCTCTTTGGCTAGCTTGATCAGAAGAGAAATCACGAGATCATCTGTCCAGGTTCCTACATCCTTCTTTTTAATAAAGCCATTTGTAATAAGTGCTTTACCAATAACTTCTGCTGGAACGGAACGTTGACCAACAACAGGAAGTATACGCCACCCTTTCTTTTTAAGAGGTAAGGCTTTCCATAGAGTGTCTGTAATGTTTTTTCCAACAATAGCCACAGCTTGGTTTTGTAGTGTGGAATTACCATTAAGAAGTGCGCTTAAAGCAACAACTAGGCTTGATTTGCCACTACCGTATGGACCGGTCCATGTGAATGCCGTGTGGCCTGTATCCACAATGTGCTGGGCCATTGTAAGGAGCACATATGCTGATGATCTTGGACAAACAAATCCTTCAAGTATCTTCGAATCATGAAGATCCGTATCTATGCGGATTGAGCGTTGAAACCGGCTAGCAACGTGAACAAGATCAGAAAGGCTCATCGGAACGCCTCCTTCCGATGGTGCGATTCCCGATAATCATTAACCAATAGTGTTTGTCGGTCTTTTTCACCAAGAGGATGATCTCGAAGAACTTGCTTCAATCCTGCTGTCTCCGACCATCTAAGAGTACCCTGCGTTAAATTTTCAAGAACAAGTAAACGGTCTATTATGTCTGATTCATCAAGAAGGAATATTCGTCCGGGTGATCCAGGCTCATGAGCGATCATTTCGAAAGAGATGGAGTGTGAAGTACCAATATGGTTCCAAAAGGAGTCCAGGGCCATAGTAAAAATGCCATTAGGAAGTGTTGGTTTGGGACCACGGACAAGGTGAAAATAACCTTTAATACCACGAATGAGACCAAGCTCTGCCATAGGAGATTCTAAGTTGTCCTCAACTGTCCCAATGTTGTTTGACGTTCGTGTCTCATACATTCTAACAAGACATTCAACATCTCGTTGAACTGTTGTCCTTGAAACACGTTGCCAATTGCGAGCCTTGGCAAGTTTCATTAGTCCTTCGACAAGATCATCCCTTTTGAAATTAACTTCATTAAAATGATTGAAGACCCAAAACCATGTTGTTTTAAGCGGCCGGCTATTATCGCAGGAGCAAAGGTACCAATGAAGATGCCAGATAGAAGCAAGATTCTCTAAATATGGATCATTTCCTCTTGGGCCGAAGAGAAAATCACCAAATGCTGTTGGGATAAGATGCCCCGTCGGTTCGTCTTCAGTAATCACTCCACAACACATCGCCCAATGTCGCATTGATGCTACCATGTTTTTTCCAACACCAAAACGGGCTATTGCGTCGTCTTTTAGGAAAATATGTTTGTTGTCAGGGTCGTTAGAATTTTTTGAAATAGTATCATATACTTTTTTTAACCAACCATACCGGAGAGGAAAGGTTTCATGTCCTGAAAAAAGGGGCTTGCTCTCGGCTTGATAAAGAGGGCCTCTTACCATAAGTTCTTTCCTGGAGGTTTCATCCAGGTTGACAATACATAATGCCTTGAGTATTGTCAAGGAACCTGGAGGCTATCTCCAGTTCTTAATAAGTGAAATGAGCGAGTGCCCTAAATTTGATAAGATGTGTAAATTGATAAAGAATCGAATATACATGGACTATCAGGCTTCGACGCCCGTTGATCAACGGGTGATTGAAGCCATGAAGCCTTTCTTTTTTGATCATCCCGGTAACCCACATTCTTCTGACCATGCCTTTGGTTGGGAGGCAAATGCTGCAATAGATGAAGCAACCCAAAAAATTGCATCTGCTATCGTTGCAGATCCTGATGAGATCATTTTTACATCAGGGGCCACAGAGGGGAATAATTTAGCAATCATAGGTGCTGCGGGATATGCAAGTGCAGACCGTCGTCGAATCCTTGTCAGCTCAATAGAGCACAAATCTGTCTTTGCAGCTGCTTATGCAGCTAGTGAACAGTTTGATCTTGTTATTGAACAATTGCCTGTTGATCATAATGGCATCATTCGACTTGATATATTAGAAGAACGTTTAGCCACTGATGTATTACTTGTCTCAGTAATGACTGTAAATAACGAGATCGGAACTATTCAGCCCGTGAAAGATGTAACATCACTTTGCCGAAATGTTGGAGCACTAATACATACAGATGCTGTACAAGCCCTCACGGCAATGCCGCTAGATGTTAATGAGCTCGATGTCGATTTTCTTAGCCTATCTGCTCACAAACTTTATGGGCCGAAAGGCATTGGTGCTCTATTTATTAGACGCGATGTTCAGCGATTGGTCAAACCTCTTATCTATGGTGGAGGTCAACAGAATGGTCTCCGAGCCGGAACTCTTCCTGTTCCTCTTTGTGTTGGATTTGGTGCGGCGATAGAACTCGTCACATCAGCAGACGCGGTTATGGAACGCATAAAGATCCGTGCATTGCGTGACCAATTCATTGAACAACTTAACCTCATTACCACAAACATCCATATTAACGGCGCAAGCGGTGACCTCAGGCATCCGGGCAACGCAAATATATGTTTCAGAAGCTTAGATGCGCATGAACTTATTGGGGCACTTCAGCCTTTTGTAGCCGCCTCAACCGGTGCTGCCTGTACGTCAGGTATTCCAGAACCCTCACATGTGTTACGCGCAATAGGACTTTCTGATACTGATGCGAGGGCCTCGATACGGTTTAGTATTGGACGATTCACTTCAGGTATAGATATACACGAATCAATTGATGCTTTGCATGAAGTTATGAACAAAATTAAGCCTTGTAAGACAGGTAGGGGATTATAATATGGAATACAGTGCAATTCATACTAGATATATGAAGCATATTGAAAGCTATTTAATTAAACTTGAGTTAGATTGGTTAGTTGAAGTTTTCGCATTTAATTGCATCCCCGCAAACTGAATTTTTAGGAAAAATAATCGCTTGATTTTATTAGGAGGTATGATCCGATGAAATCAGAAGATGTTTTAACGATCTCTTTAAGATTTTTTAACGATATTATTGGCTCAATAATTCCTGGAGCAATTCTTTTGCTTGGTATTGGGATTCTACTCCCCAAAATGTTTCAACATTTAATAATTACTTGTGGCCTCGGAGAGGCAGCAAAAATATGGTTTTTTATAATTTTAGCATATGTATTAGGTAATGGTATTACTAGCTTCGGTAATTGGCTGGTAATCCGGCCTATAAATTTTATTTTAAAGTATATTATAAAGCTAAACAAATTCTTATTATGCAAGTTCAAGTTTCTTCCTGATATCTATAAGGTACTCCCTTCTTCCTTAGTGCCAGAAGAAGTATGGTCTAATGAATTTGTTGATGATCCTTCTGTTAAATATTTTATTGAGAGAATGCCATTAGAACTAACAAAAAACATGAACTTTAGTAACTCAATCAGTAAATTACATTCTTTACGAAATGTCGCAATGAGTATTCCTGGGATAGATAGAGATTTAACTTATCGTTTCATGTTCCTTTCATTACTAAGTCAAGGTATTGCTACTGTAATAATCATACTATTGTTGGTATGGTGGCTAACTAGTATATTTGGCAACGATAGCATTTTATCAATAAACTACAGTACAATGTATGCATGGTTTATGTTGTTTCTTTTTATAATATTTCTAGACAGAAGATATGAATTTAACAAGCGGGCATTAACTATTCCTTTCAGCATGGCAGTGGATAGCCTTCGTAACGAAGCTCCTAAAGAGAATAAAAATATGGTTATATATTTAGCTGGGGGATTTACATCAAATTGGCAAAGTGATGTTATAAAATTAAATCCTTCATTAAGTTTTCTTGATCCTCGCAACCATCAATTATCAGAGACTCTTCAGTATACAAATTGGGATCTTCAAGCTATTCGGAAATCTGATCTCATTTTTGCTTACTTAGAAAAAAATAATCCGGGGGGTTATGCTTTAGCTTTGGAAATAGGATATGCGAAGGCACTTGGAAAACATATTATTTTTGTAGATGAGAAATCTAAATCAAATGATGAGATATCAAAGTATTTAGCAATGATCCATGCATGCGCCGATGTCACATTTAATACATTAAATGAGGGAATATTATACTTGGCTAAACTTAAAGAAATATCTGTATAATATACAGTAATCATTGATGAGAAATGTCTCTCTAGGTCTCTAGATATTTCTGCGCAAAAAGCACAGCAGCTTTTATATCTCTACTTTTTTACTCAGAAAATTATGTAATGATAAATCGCCGATAATTGATCATAAGTTAAATAGTATTATTACATATAGGCTTCTCTCGATTATACGAACTGATATCTCATGATTATTACTAGGACAAGACTCTATAGAGATAACTGTACGAGTCTGTAGGCCCAATGAAGGTTTGCAGTCTCAAATACCCAGTTCGTTTTATGCTCCAACTTACAATCAAGATCTGCGTTTATTTCTAATATTCTCTAGTAATTCTCTAGTAAGTCAATAAACGAGCGAATTCTGAGAAACATCTGATCCCTTGAAAACGATGGCTGAAGCAGGTTTAAAACTGGAGGCGGCAACCGGATTTGAACCGGTGAATAACGGTTTTGCAGACCGTCGCCTTACCACTTGGCTATGCCGCCTTAGTCCTCTTGAGAGCCTATTAGGTATACTGGTGAGACCCATGGAAAGTCAAGACTCAGTATGTACCCTTGTAGGAGCGGCTTCAGCCGCGACCTATCCTGAATCTCGATGACTGAAATGCTTGCTGCCGCGGGTAAAATCGTATGGCTTGGCCGGGCAGAAAGCATGATCGTACCTTGCTTGTCGCGCCTAAAGGCGCTCCTACAAATTTATTTCCGCTTGCCTGAGGACATACTCTCTGAAATCCAAACCCTTCTTTATAATCCTTCTCATGTCCGATCGTTTGACCCATCTGCTGTAGAGCCAGAACCACTGGTGGGGATGTTCCTTGACCACTGATGACACCCATGACTGCATGAAGTCGCTCAGATGCCGCATTGCCGTCTCTCCAATGCCGAACGTGCCTGCATCAAGGGCCTTTGAAAAGCGGATGATATAGCTGCCTCTCTGCTTTATCGCATATACAGGCAATACCAGCGCATTGCCTTTGATGGCAATAAAGGCGGGTGCGGGGTTCGTCGGTGCCGGCATGCCAAAGACATTGCACAGCAGACCGTCTTTCTTCTCACTCCGGTTGTCAACTACCATGCCGATGGTATGGCCCTTTTTCAACTCCTTGATAAGCATGAGCGCCTTACCCTTGGGCGGCAGGATGGTAGCACCAGAACGGGATCGTATGCGATCTACGATGGATTCGAGCCGCTTGTCCTTGCGGACATCCGCCATGACGCAGAACTGAATGCCAAGCACCCGGGGTATGTGCGAGATGATCTCCCAGTTGCCGATGTGGCCCGTGATCATCATGATACCCCTGCCGCTTGACAAGGCGGTATCGAGATGTTGCTTCCCCTCGACCTTCACCTTGTTTCTGATCTCTTCATCGCTCATGTATGCATACCGCACGGTATCCACCAGGATCTCCGCCTGGTTCATAAACACCTTCAGCACCAGGAGCCGGACATGTGCAAACCCCAGTGCAGAGCGCATCTGGATGCCCGCCACCTTCCGGTGGAACGGGTCTAAAAAAAAGGCGAGGACGGCAAAAAAACGGAACAGGGTTATGATGAGGACATATGGCAGGAACCTGACAAGGGCAAGGACAAGGAGCGATGCCCGGTACCTGATCTCTTGGAGTATGGACCTAAGCGGCTTCATGCTCTCTTCTTTTTTGATCGTATTCGCTCTGCCTCGGCAAATACCATGTCCCTGAAGTCCTTATCGGTCTTGATATTTTGAAAGTCCTTGCGCCGTATCCACCTGCTGTGCAGCCAGAACCACTGGTCCGGGTATTGCTCCACCACCGATGCTATAAAGGACTGCATGAAGTCACTTAAGCGCTGTATCGCTTCATCCCCCTCCCCGAAGGCAGAAGCATCCACGGCCTTTGTTATGCAGATCCGATGGACGCCACCCAGTTTGACTGTATATGCCGGCAGCACCAGGGCATTACCCTTGAGAGCAAGGAACGCCGGCCCCGGATTGGTGACGGCAGGCAAGCCGAAGAAATCACAGAGCAGCCCGTCTCTGCTTTTGCCCCGCTGGTCCACTATCAGGCTGATGGTCCTGCCCTTCCTGAGTTGTTTTATGAGCATGAGGCCCTTACCTTTCGGCGGCAGGATGGTGACACCCGAGCGGGTGCGCATCTCAGTTATGATGGATTCGAGCCTGGCATCCTTGCGTATGACGGCCATGTGGCAGAACTGGGTGCCAAGCAGCCTCGGGGCATTGGAGAGAACCTCCCAGTTCCCGATGTGGCCCGTGAACATCATGAGCCCCCGTCCGCTTGCCAGCGCCTCATCCAGATATTCTTTCCCCTCCACTATGATCCTGGCCTTGATCTCCTCATCACTCATGTATACATACTTTATCGCATCCACCATGATCTCCCCCTGGTTCATAAACACCTTCAATCCAAGACGCCACGGGTTATCCAGCCCGAGGGCGGAGCTCATCTGGATCTTCACGATCTTTCTCCGCAGCGGCATGAAGATCCAGACGAGGAGCATGATGGACCTGCCGAGGGCTATGGCAGCATGGTACGGCATGGCACGGATAAGCCGGATCATGGCGAGTGTCCCATAGTACTGTATATCGCTGTTTAGCCTGTCAACAAAACTCATCACTTCATGTCCTTGAGTATCCAGTACACTGCATCTTCCAAGGTGGTTGCCGAGAAATCGGGTCTATCTGTCAGACCAGTGTCCTTTCCGGATCCGATAAGAATGCCTTTGCCGCCCACCCGGTGTATGGTCTCTATGTCAATGGGCTTGTCCCCTACCAGGTAACAGCGCATCAGATCAAGCCCGAATTCGTCGGCAGCCCGGAGTAGAAGCCCGGGTTCGGGCTTGCGGCAGGTACACTCCACCCGATACTTTTCCCTGATTCCTTCCGGATGGTGGGGACAATAATAGACGGCATCAATCCGGGCCCCCTGCTCCGAGAGAAGGGTGGTAAGCCTTAAGTGGATCGCCTCTAAGGTGTCCTCATCGAGAAACCCTCGTGCAATGCCGGACTGATTGGTAATGATGATAACCGGGATGCCTGCCTCATTGAGTGCTTGGACGGCCTTCACTGCACCCGGCAGGATCTCGATCCTTAAGGGGTCGCTCAAATATCCCGTATCCCTGATGATCGTGTCATCCCTATCCAGGAAAACGGATGTTCTCGGCCAACTGTTCGATCTCATCCAGCATACCCGCCAATCCTCTCATCTCTATACCCACCCGCACTGCAAAAAGCTTCTCTGTAATTCCGGTGAACCAAGCAGGATTTATCTTCACCAGATCTTTCTCGGTGGTAATCGCCAAATCCCTGCCTGCGGACCGGTCCATGATATCTCTTACATCGGATAATGTGTAGGAATGATGGTCCTTAAAGACAAGCCCATCCACATCAGCGCCCAGCCCATGAAGCATTGCGATAAAGTGTTCGGGTCTGCCGATGGCGCAGAAAGCGAGCACCCGCTTGCCTGAAACGAGTTCAAGACCGTAAGTATTTCCGTGAAGATCCACAAGGGCCGACGGTATCAGCTCGGCCTTGAGTCCGTCATAGTCAGCGCCTTTCAATGACACGATGACATTCGCACGTTTGAGTGATGTTGCGTGTTCACGCAGCGTCCCGGCAGGCAGGAGCTTCTCGCCCTTGACGTCCCTGCTTACAAGGACAATGTCCAGGTCACGGTGGAGCCTGCGATGCTGGAATCCATCGTCCAGCACAACGATCTCGCTGCCGAGATTTGTATGAGCGAAGAGTGCACCTTTAACCCTGTCGGGGCTCTTGACGACAGGTACCTTCATGAGCCGTGACATGAGCAGAGCCTCATCACCCACTTCCTCGCTTAGGTGGCGGTGTTCGACGAGGACGGGACCTTTCAGTATGCCTTTGTATCCTCGCGTTATGATGGAAACCTTACGGCCTCTCTGAAAGAGCCCGCCTGCCAGTGCCATGGTAAAGGGGGTCTTGCCCGTTCCACCTGATTCAATATTGCCCACGCTCACCACAAGTAAAGGTACCTTATGAATATTCAATACACCCAGGTCGTACAAGGTGTTTCGGACTTTCACCACAGCGCCGTAGATCAGCGCCAGGCAATCAAGCATTCCCGAACTGAAGGGCATAGAGCCTCGCATAATGGCCGTTATTCTTCAGCAGCGCGTCGTGAGTTCCCTTTTCCACGATACGGCCTCTGCTGAGCACGATGATCTCATCCGCCCCTACGATGGTGGAGAGACGGTGGGCGATCACGAGGGTGGTCCTTCCCTTCATGAGTATGTCCAGGGCAGCCTGGACTTCGCGCTCCGACTCTGTATCCAGTGCCGATGTAGCCTCATCAAGGATGAGGATCGGGGCGTTCTTGATGATGGCCCTCGCGATGCACAATCTCTGCCGCTGGCCTCCGGAGAGCCTTATCCCGCTCTCTCCCACCACGGTGTCATAGCCGTTTTTCTGGCTCATGATGAAATCGTGGGCATTGGCCGCCTTGGCCGCCTCGATGATCTTATCCAGGGAAGAACTTTGGGTTCCATAGGCAATGTTGGCCCTGATGGTGTCATTGAACAGGATCATCTCCTGGGTTACCATGGCGATGTTTTCCCTCAGCGATGCCAGAGTTACCTCCCTGATGTCAGTCCCGCCTACAAGGATCTGTCCGGAGCTTACGTCGAAGAACCTCGGCAAGAGGTTTGCCATTGTTGACTTGCCTGATCCTGATTCACCGACAAGCGCGATCTGTCTGCCTTTATCCGCCCGGAAGGTGATCCCCTCCAGGGCGTACCTATCATCGTTCGTGTAGCTGAACCATACATCCTTGAATTCAAAATGGCCCTCAACCCTGGGGAGTGCCTTCGCTCCGGCCTTCTCCATGATCTCGGGCCTGGTATCCAGAAGGTCGAAGATCCTGCTGGCTGCAGCAATCCCCTCCTGGATTTCAATGTTCACCTTGTTGAGCTTGCGGATCGGCGAATAGAGCATTGACAACCCCGTTATAAACGACAAGAACTCGCCCGAGGTCATCACCCCCCTGATCACCCTTAGGCCCCCGTACCAAAGGAGCAGCGCGGTAGCCAGGCCGCCGATGAGCTCCATGAGCGGGCCGGAAATGGCCCTTACCCTGATCCTCTTCATCCAGTTCGTATAGTAATTTCTGTTTTCAGCAGAAAATCTCCTTGTTTCGTAGTCCTCCATGTTGTAGGCCTTCACGATCCTGATGCCGCTGATGGCCTCATCAAGGATGCTCATGACATTGCCCATCACCTTCATGCTCTTAATGGAATAACGCTTGAGCCTCTGGCCGAATTTGTTGATAGGATAGATGACAAGAGGAAATACGATCATCGCAATAAGTGCAAGGCGCCAGTCACGCCAGAATACCGCCGCCATGAGTCCGAGCAGCGTTAGGGACTGGCGGATGAATTCTGTGACCGACTCAGTGACAGAGAGCTGGACCAGGTTGACATCATTCGTGATCCTCGAGATGAGTATCCCGGTGGGGGTGCGGATGAAGTAGGGCATGGAAAGGGTCTGGATATGTGCATAGAGATCGTCCCTGAGGGTCATGATGGTACGCTGGCCGATGTCGTTCATGAAGTAGAAACTGAAGTAGTCGCAGACCGTCTTGATGAGGTAGATGGCCACGACGGCCATTACAATGAAATAGAGCATGACAAGTTTCCTGGCAATAAAAATGTCGTCCATGACGTTCTTGACGAGCAGGGCAATGGCCGGCATGCAGGCGGCTATGATCAGTGACAGGATCAGCGAGACCAGCAGTTTGTATTTATAGGGAATGATATAAGTCAGCAACCGCCGGTATGTAGTAAGACCTTTCATGCCCCCTCCATAAGTTCCTGTGACCACATGGCTACTCCTTTGGACGCCTTCATGGTCCCCAACGACTCCCGCAACTCTCCAAAGGATCTCTGTGTCGCTTCAAATAAAGACTTCTCTTCCAGGTATAAGAGGATCGTTCGGGCGAGGTCTTCCGACGTAAGATGGTTCTGGATGAGCTCGGGGACGATTTTCTTGCCTGCGATGATATTGGGCATTCCGATGTTTGCGATCTTTACGAAGGTCCGTGCAAGGAGGTAGTTCAACGGCGATGTCTTGTAGCAGATGACCTCGGGCACGCCTTGAAGTGCCATCTCTAAAGAAGAGGTACCGGATTTCACCATGGCGAGGTCCACTTCGGCTAAGCCGCTTTCGAGCTGAACATTCTTATCTACCAGGGCATTGATGTCGTTTGAATCAAGCCCCGGCGCCACTCTCAGGTGCCAGGAGAGCTCCGGATGTCTTTCCTCGATGCGGCGCTTGGCAGCCATCATCACGGGAAGGATCCTTATGATTTCATGATACCTGCTGCCTGGCATGATCCCTATGCGTCTTGGCGGCCATGATGCCTTCCATGAAAGATCCAGTTCTTCCAGGAAGGGGTGGCCCACATACCGTGTGTTCACTCCATAGGAGGTGAAGAAACGCTCCTCAAAGGGGAATATCACGGCCAGGCCATCGGTGACCCTGGCCATCGTCCTGGACCGGGAACTCCTCCATGCCCATGCCTGGGGTGCTATGTAGTAAAGCACCCTTAACCCTCTGATTTTGGCATGCCTGGCCAAGCGCATGTTGAAATCCGGCAGGTCCACCGGTATGAAGAGCTCAGGTCTCTTCTCCTCCATGAGCCGTTTAATCCCGGTATAGATCTTAAAGATCCTTCGGATCTTCGGGATGACATCCGTGAAACCCATGACGGAAAGCTCGTCCATACTGAAGATGCATTGCATACCGGCCCCGGCCATCTCCGGGCCGCCCATGCCGAAGATCTCAGAGTCGGGTATGAGTTGTTTGACGGCCCTTATCACGCAAGCAGCATGCCGGTCCGCACTTGCCTCGCCCGCCACCATGAGGATTCTTTGTGCTGTCATTTTTTAGGTACGATCAGGGCATCTTTCACGGCATAGGCCATTTTAAGAGCCCTGAGCCCTGCAGTCCCGTCCACCATGACGGAACCGCCATGAAGTACTGCATCGACAAAGGAGCGGATCTCGGAGGCCAATGCGTCCGATTCGGATATGGCAAGGTGCTTGTGCTGGATCTGCCTGGTCTCACTTAAGGTATAGACATCCACCTTGGCCTTGGCAAAATCCAGTGAAATGTAGGAGTCAGGCTGGAAGATCCTGATCTTGCGCATCACATCCGCGCTCACCCTGCTGGCCGTTATGTTGGCGATACAGCCGGATTTGAAGCGCAACCTGGCGTTTGCAATGTCCACCGAATCCGTCAACACGGGCACGCCTACGGCCTCCAGGGAGGCCACCTCGGAATCCACCAGGGACAATATGATATCCAGGTCGTGTATCATGATATCCAGGACCACATCGACATCCGTTCCTCGGGCCCTGAACGGACTGATGCGATGCGCCTCTATGAACATGGGCTGTGTGATGCTTCCTCTCAGCTCAAGTAATGCCGGGTTGAACCGTTCCAGGTGGCCGATCTGGAGGATGGCTCCACCTGTGTGGGAGGCATCGATGATGGAAGCGGCATCGTCAAGACTCCCTGCTATCGGTTTCTCCAGCAGTACTGCGATCCCTTGTTCCAGCAGGGGTATGGCCACCTCTGCATGGGATGACGTGGGCACTGCAATGCTGACGGCATCGAGGGGGCCTAGGGTATCTATAGTGGTGGAAGGGATTGTGCCCACCTCACGGGCCACCTCTTCCGCCCTGGACTTGTTGATGTCCACCACACCGACAAGCTCAACATTTTCCATGGAAGCGAATTTCTGGGCATGAAATCTCCCCAGGTAGCCCACCCCGATCACTGCGACCTTGAGCTTGTTCGCCTTCACCTGGCGATCCCCCTGCGGGTCGATTTGAGGAAGGTTACCAGCCGGATGATCTCAATAGAGTCAGGAAATTCTTGTTCCAGCACGCGTAAGGCGTCTTTCAAGAGCAGGCCCTGTTTAAACAGGATCCGGAAGGCCTTTTCAATCCGTGTGATGTGCTCCTTGCTAAAACCGTTTCTCTTGAGTCCGATGGTGTTCACTCCGTAGAGTGTCGCCCTATCTCCCGAGGCCTTGGCAAAGGGCACGATGTCCAGGCTCACCCTGGATCCGCCGCCCACGAAGGCATAAGTTCCCACACGAGTAAACTGATGGATTGCCGACATGCCGCCGAAGATGGCATTGTCCTGGATCTCCACATGACCTGCGAGCGTGGCCAGATTCCCCATGACCACATGGCTGCCGACTACACAATCGTGGGCTACATGGCAGTAGGCCATGATTAGGTTATGGCTGCCTATGCTGGTTACGCCGCGGTCTTTGGTTGTGCCCCTGTTTACGGTCACAAATTCACGGAATGTGTTGCCGTCACCGATCTCAAGGCGGGTTTCCTCGCCCTTGTACGAATGGTCCTGGGGTGGGGTGCCGATGCTGGCATAACCCGTGAATATGCACCCTTTGCCGATAACGGTGGGGCCTTCGATCATACAGTGGGGGCCGACAACAGTCCCCTCACCGAACTCTACGTTGTCTCCCACAACCGTGTAAGGGCCGATGGTCACATTCTCGGCCAGGATAGCTTTTGGAGATATACGAGCAGTCGGGTCAATCTTTGGCAAGTTCATTTACCTTTCTTTCCAACTCGCGAACACGTTTTAAGAGTTCCGGCAGATCCTTGTAGACCTTCTGGACCCTGAGCCAGTGTCTATGGTCCATGGCAGGGAAGCCCGAAATCACCTTGCCGGCGGGTATGTCTGCGGCAATGCCGGTACGGGCCGCTGCAGTCACACCATCGCCGATGGTTATGTGGCCTGCCACACCGCACTGACCGGCCAGAATTACACCCGCGCCTATGCGGGCGCTGCCTGATATGCCCGTCTGGGCGACGATGATGGTATGGTCGCCTACCACCACGTTATGGCCGATCTGCACAAGGTTGTCCATCTTCACATCCGACCCGATCCTGGTGCTGGTGAGTGCTGCACGGTCGATAGTACAGTTGCTGCCTATCTCCACGTGGTCGCCGATAATAACGATCCCCTTCTGGGGCACTTTAACGTGGCGCTTCCCGTCCCATGCAAAGCCGAACCCGTCGGAACCGATGACGACACCTGCATGTATGTTACAGTGCCTGCCGATGGTGCACCCGTCATAGACGACGACATTGGGATACAGAATTGTGTGCTCGCCTATCGAGGCCTCCTCCCCGATGAAGCAGCCCGGATAGATCACGCTGTTCTCGAAGATGCGAGCCTTGGCACCCACATATACGTGCGCTTCGATGCAGGCACCCGGATGTACTTGTGCTTCGGGGTGGACATAGGCCATCTTTGATATACCTGGGCGTACAGGCTTTTCCGGGTAGATGAGGTGCAAGACCCGGGCGAAATAGAGATAAGCATTCTCGGCTCTGATCTGGGAAATGGGCAGATCGAGGGTTTCCTGAACTATGACGGCACCGGCCTTGGTATCCTTCACCTGGCCCTTATACCTGGGATTGGCCAGGAAAGTTATGTCATCGGCAGAGGCCTCCTCCAGGGTGCATGCGCCGGTGATTTCCCTGTCTTTACCCTGTAAGGTCCCGCCAAGAAGCTCTACAAGCCTGGACAGCAGCATGGGTTTCTCTTACTTTGTCTTTCCTTTCTTTTCCTGATTGCGCTTATCAAACGCAGTTATGATCTGGCTTGTGATGTCGATCTTGGGGGCTGCATAGACAACGGCTGGGTTCTGTTTGTCAAGGACGATATCGATTCCGTTCTTCTCGCTGTAGGTCTTGATGATCTCATCGAGATCCTTGCTGAAAGGCTTTAAGAATTCCATTTCCTTGCGCTTAAGATCGTCCTGGGCATCCTTGAGTGTGCGGTTGTATTCCTTGAGCTCCTTGTCATATTTCGCCTCCATATCATCTCGGGCCGCCGTTGACATGGTGGCTGACTTTGCCTGAAGCTGCTCGTTCATGGCCTTGAGCTTCTCCTGCTTCTTCTCGAGCTCAGCAGCCCTCTGATCCTTCATCGCACTGAGTTGCTTGTATGCCTCCTTGCCCGCCTGAGATTCATAAAGAATCTTCTGCGAGTCGATATAGGCAATTTTCGTGTCCAGGGCCATAAGCGGGCCCGACATACTGAAGATGAAGCAGGCTGTAAAAAAAGCTATAATTCTTTTCATATATACTCCTCTTTAAGAGTTTATTCTTAAAAATCCTAGAAAAAAGTCCCGACGGTGAAATCCCACCGTGACGGAGATTCGTCAGACGCGGGGTTGATGACCTTTGCATACTCTATCCGCAACGGTCCCATAGGCGTCACCCACCTGATGCCTGCACCGTAGGACTTTTTAAGGTCCGTCAGGTCGATGCGTTTCTCATAGCCATTACCCTCATCATGGAAGATAACACCATAGAGACCGGGAATCGGACCAAGAGGGAAAGTGACCTCGATGTTCATTATCGCCATGAGCCTTCCCCCCAGGATGTTACCCAGGCTGTCTCTCGGGCCGATCTGGCCGGATTTGAAGCCTCGAATGCTATTCAAACCACCGAGGATGAATCGCTCATATTCAGGGAGGTCATCGCCACGGATGGGATTTACTGTACCCCATCTCAGTTTCAACATCAAGGCGAGTTTGTCGGTCCAGAGGGGAAAGAACTGTGCAGCGGATGCGGTGGCCCGGGTGAAGTGATATGTACCGCCTAACCCGGCATACTCATATGACACATTTAGATTGGAACCTTGTGTCGGACGGAAATAGTCGTTGGTGGTGTCCCGATAAAGGCTGTTTGTGATGCTGCTCGTGGTTCCACCCTCGATATCCTGCGTGGTCAGAGAAGGCCGGTAGCTTGCATTGATGTCGGTAAGCCCCACGACATCATTGTAGGAATATATGATAGAGTGACGGATCTTCTCATAGAAAGGGTAACTTAAGCGTATATTCCCGCCTCTGGACTCTTCTGTATAGTAGAGGTAATCCCTTTTTGTGTTGTAAAGAAGTTCACCAAGCGATACCGGATGGTCGAAGACCCAGGGCTCCTCAAAGTCCAACGTGAAATTCCTTATTTTTGGACCGTATTCTACGTTTGCCTTGCTCTTCAGGCCGAGGCCCATCAGATTCATCTCACTCAAACCAAGGGTTCCCATGGGGCCGTCCTGGGAGGAGTAAGCAGCTCCAAATGAGAATGAGCCGGTGGTTGTCTCTTCTACATCCACCAGCAGCGACGTGTTTTCATCGTTTTTAGGCACCGGATCGATATTGGTGGACTTGAAAAATCCGAGCCGATTAAGGTTGTCTTTGCTCTCCTTGATGGCCGTGGAGGAGAAAAGCTTGCCTTCCTCCACCTCGAGCTCCCGCCTGATGACCTTGTCCCTGGTCTTGGTGTTGCCCTTGATCTGAATCGAGTCGATGGTAACGGGTTTACCCTGGGTGATATGGAAGGTCAGCCCGATCTTGTTTTCTCCCTCCTCAGTGCTCTCGGGTTTGATCTGGACATAGGCGTACCCCTTGTCCATGTAGATGTCCCGCAGGTGTTCAATGCTCTGCTGGACCTTGCTCTTGCTCATGACATCCCCGGGCTTGAGGTCGATCTTTGCGTATAGATTTTTTTTGGGCAGGATGAGGTCTCCTGCCACATCGATTGTGCCGACGGTAAAGAGCGGCCCTTCCGAGATGGGTATGGAGATATAGATGCCGTCGTCTTCCTTGATATCGATCTTGGGCCTGCCTACTTTAACCTGCATGTAGCCGTTGTCTGCGTAGAACTGTTCGATCCGGAGCAGGTCGGTGTCGAGCACGCTGTCCTGGTATGTGCCCTCGTGGCTGAAAATACCCAGCGGCCAGCGGGTCGAGGTCTCAATGGCGCCTTTGATCTTTCGGGAGGATAGATGCTCGTTTCCGTCAAAGGTGATCTCCTTGATGTAGAGCTGCTTGTTCTCAGACACGGTGAAGGTGAGGTTAATCCCTCCTTCCGTGGTATTCGTCTCGGACTTGACATCAACCTTATAATAACCCCTCTCGCGATAGAGCCCTTTGATACGGTCGATGCTTGTCTTTAACAGCCTGGTATTTAAGATATCGAACTTTTTCAGTCCGATGGCATCCAGGATGTCCTTCTCCTTGATTTCTTTATTGCCCTTGACCTCGATCTTGATGATGATGGGATACTCATTCACGAGAAAGACCACGGCGTTGTCCTCAAATGTGGCATCGCACTTCTCGAAGTATCCCATGGAATAGATCTCCTCGATGTCCTTTCTCGTGGCATTTTTATGGAGGATATCACCCTTGGCGGTTTTGATACGGAACCTTATTGCGTCTGCGCTTATGCGCGAATAGCCCTTGATGGTTACATCCTTGATCACACACACGCCTTTGAGCCGCAGGTAACCGTCTGCGGCATCTGCTAGAGTAGCTGCACTGTATCCCACTCCTTTGTCGTCCGTAACGCGGTAGACCCCCTCCTTGTGTTCGAGAGAAAGTTCTGTAGGTGCAGTGTCGGAGAAGGTAATACAGGGGACATCGGCGAGATATTCAGATATGGCCCGATCGTGCGTCATCACAAGATACTGATCTGCAGATGCTGAAGCGGACAGGAGCATAAAGAGGGCGAAGAAGATCAGAACCCTACTGTGCAGTTGGTTCAAGGTGACCCCCTTTCAGCACAAGTACCTTATCCATGGTATGGGCGAGTTCCATATTATGTGTGGCAATTATTAAGGTGACACAGAGCTTTGTTTTGAGCCCTGAGAAGAGTTCGATGACCTTGTGACCGGTCTCCGGATCAAGGTCGCCGGTAGGCTCGTCGGCCAGGAGGATCCCGGGTGACATCATAAGGGCCCGCGCGATGGCGACTCTCTGCTGCTCGCCCCCCGAGAGCTCCCCGGGCTTGTGTTTCCTGCGGTCTGCAAGCCCCACCACATCGAGCAGCTCGACGGAACGCTCTCTGATCCGGCGGGACATCTTTGAGGAAAGCAGTGCCGGGACCATCACATTCTCCAATGCCGTAAACTCGGGCAGCAGATAGTGGAACTGGAATACAAATCCGATCTTTTTATTCCTGAATTGGGCAATCTCGCGCTCCTTCATGGTGGAGATGTTACTGTCCCCATAGACGATGCTACCTGAATCAGGCTTTTCCAAGCCCCCGAGCAGATGCAGCAATGTGCTTTTACCCGATCCTGAAGCCCCCACAATTGCGATGCCTTCCGCCTGGTGCACATCAATGTTCACACCCTTGAGCACCTCAATAACCTCAGGTCCTTTGTGAAAGGACTTGTGGAGGTCCTCTACGGTGAGAACAAGCTCATCCTTCATAACGGATTACCTCCACAGGGTCTTGTTTTGCGGCCTGTCTGGCAGGGTATATGGTGGCGAAGAACGACAGCAGCACCGATGCCACCGCGATGAGGGTTACCTCAAGGGCATCGACCTTGGTGGGCAGGCCCGTGATGTAGTACACGTCTTTGGGCATGACTTGGATATGAAAGACGAATTCAACGGCAGCCACAACGGCATTCAGGTTGTAGGTGAGCAGGAGTCCCAGCACGAGTCCCACGGCTGTACCTGTGATGCCGATGGTCATGCCGACCGTGATGAAGATTTTCAGAATCTGCTCGGTAGTGGCCCCCATGGACTTTAAAATTGCAATCTCTTTGCGCTTCTCCATGACCATCATGATGAGTGTGCTGATGATGCTGAATGCGGCAACCAGGATGATGAAAAGCAGGATGATGAACATGATGGTCTTCTCAAGCCTCAGTGCGGAGAAGAGGCTCCTGTTCATGTCCTTCCATGTCTTTGCCCAGAAACCTTCTTTCAGGTTTTTAAGGATGGTCTTGGATATGGTTTCGGCCTGGTAGATATCGGCTACCTTGATCTCAACGCCTGAAGCCATGTCCAGCATGAACAGTTTTTTGGCCGCTGCAAGCGAGATGTAGACCATGTTGCTGTCAAATTCATACATGCCTGTGGAGAAGATGCCCCGGACAATAAAGGTCATGGACTTGGGGATCATACCCAAGGGGGTTATGGTGCCCATGGGAGAGATCAGCGTCACGGCATCACCCACTGTGAGGCCGGATGAGGCGGCCAGCTCTGAGCCCACCAAAACACCCGTATTATCCAGTCTGCTCGTGCCGTGAGAAATGATATCTTTCAGGCGGATGACCTGAGAGGCGCTTTCAGGATCTATTCCTCTGATAACAACCCCGGATATCCCTCCGGGTGCTGAAACAAGACCCTGGGAAAGGATAAAAGGGGTGGCAGCCACAACCCCTGTTACTTTCATTGCAACATCCATTACTGCCTTCGGATCGCTGATGCCGCCCTTGTAATTGGAGATGACGATATGAGACTGTGTGCCCAAGAGCTTGGTCGTGATGTCATTCTCAAAGCCGTTCATCACGGAAAGGACTACGATCAGCGCCATGACGCCGATGGCTATGCCTACCACGGACAGACCGGAAGTAAAGCTGATGAAGCCCTGGCTCTTCTTGGCCCGGAGATATTTCTTGGCAACGATGAACTCGAATCTCAGGATGACTCTCCTTTTCGAAGCAGGGGGAAGAGGATGACGTCCCTGATGGAAGGGCTATCCGTCAAAAGCATAACGAGCCGGTCGATGCCGATGCCTTCACCTGCAGCAGGTGCCATGCCGTACTCAAGTGCCCTGATATAATCCTCATCGACTTCCGATGGCCCTTCCTTCTTTCGGACCTGCTCTACGAAACGCTCTCTCTGGTCGAGGGGGTCATTCAGCTCGCTGAAGGCATTCGCAATCTCGCGGCCAGCGATGTAGAGCTCAAAGCGGTCGACTATGCTCGGGTCGTCGTTGTTCTTCCTTGAGAGCGGAGAGACCTCGGTGGGATAGGAGGTGATAAATGTAGGATCAATGAGTTTGTCTTCAGCAGCGGTCTCGAAGATGATGAGCTGGAGATCGCCTAAGGATTCGTCTCCTTGAAGTTCGATGCCGGCGTTCCTGCAGAAGGCCCTGGCCTTGTTGAGATCCTCCAGGACCTCAGGGACGACGCCCCCTATCTCACAGGCGGCGGCCTTCAGGGTATGGCGCTTCCAGGGCGGAGTCAGATCAATGGTGGCACCCTGGTAGGTAATGACGGTTGTTCCCAGCACTTCCTTGGCCACCGTCGAGATCATATCCTCTGTGAAGGCCATGAGGTCTGAATAGTCGGCATATGCCATGTAGAATTCCATCATGGTGAACTCTGGATTATGCCTGGTTGAGATGCCCTCATTGCGGAAGTTGCGGTTGATCTCGTAGACCCGCTCGAAGCCGCCTACCATGAGCCTCTTGAGGTAAAGCTCGGGTGCGATCCTCAGGTACAGATCCATGTCCAGCGCGTTATGGTGCGTAAGGAACGGCTTTGCCGTTGCCCCTCCGGGAATGCTCTGCATCATGGGCGTCTCCACCTCGATGAAGGAAAATGAGTCCATGTATCGGCGAAGCGAGGTGATGATCCTGGTCCGAGTCAGGAAGGTCTGCTTCACCTCGGGTGAGACGATGAGATCGACATAACGCTGGCGGTACCTGGTCTCCACGTCTTTCAGGCCGTGCCACTTCTCAGGCAGAGGCCTGAAAGACTTTGTGAGCAGCTCGAAACCCTGCACGTAGACGCTAAGCTCTCCCGTCTTGGTCTTGACGGGTGTGCCCCACAGGCCGATGATGTCGCCGATATCGAGCCTCTTGAAGAGCGCGTAGGCATCCTTGCCGAGCTTTGCCTCTTCGAAGAAGGCCTGGAGCTTGCCCGTGCCGTCCAAGAAGTGGATGAAGGAGGCCTTGCCGAATTTACGGGCTGCAATGATCCTGCCCGCAAGGCAATGAACATCTTGTATTGCAAGGAGTTCCTCGGCGTTTCGATCTTGATAGAGAGAGATATAGGCAGAAACATCGGTGTCTTTCCTATACGTATTGGGGAAATGCTTAACGAGCGATTCCCGCTTCAATTGTTCGAACTTCTCGATCCGCTGGCGTATGAGCCGGTTCACATCTTCCACGTGCATATCTCCACATGCTTCAAATTGAGCGCATATATAGTTAATTTCCTGCACCGAGTCAATAAAACACCAATAGGGGATGAAAGGTTGCAGGTGATTCCTCTGGTAAGGGGTAAGCCCTTCGGGTAAAATCGTATCACAGGGAGAACCATGGGACTTTCCGTATACGAAAAAAACATACTCATCGACCTTGCCCGCAGTGCGGTAAAAGGCTTCATGGAAAAGGGCCTTCAGGATGACCTTACTGTTGATCCAGGGAGCCTCCCTCGGTCCCTTACCGAGAAAAAAGGTGTCTTTGTAGCCATCTACCGGGGAAGCGAGCTCAGGGGGGTCATGGGGAACGTCCTTGCTGTAATGCCCATTTGGCTCTCATGTATGGAGAACGCCCGTAACGCTGCCTATAAGGATCCCCGGTTTATGCCGCTTCACATAGATGAGATGGACTACATGAGCTTCGAGATTGCCATAATTGACACTCCAAGACCTCTGTCGGACATCTCAGAGCTTCAGGCAGGCATCCACGGCATCATTCTCACGAAGGGGTTCAGAAAGGAGGTATTCCTGCCGGGTTCATTAGAATATGTACCCCATGACAAGGGTGAGTTCTTCGCAAACCTAAAGGCCAAGGCGGACATACAGGATGATGATCATGACACACCCGAGATGTGGGAGATCTTTAATGCAGAGGTGATATCAGAGAGGGCGAAGGACTTTAGGCCCTAGATGCCTTCGCTTTTTTGTAAAGTACTCTTGCTCATGCCTTGAGGACTTTGAGATACTCATCTTCGGCCTTTTCCTCTCAGGGAAGAGAAAGGAAGATGTATCATTCTTGGATTTGGGGCTACACAATCATTAATGTATATTCCCAAGAGACACTTTTTTGTTTATATCTTTCTGAAGATGATAAAAAATAATGGCTGATCAAGGCCATGGCTATAGGGGAATTTATGAATCTCTATTCGTGGCTGCAAATTCATAATCGACTTAGACCCAATAAGGTTGCAATCAAGTATCACGACAAAGGATTAACCTATGCCGAGCTCTTTCATCTCACCGATTCTCTGGGGAGTGCCCTCAGAAACGCCGGCATCAAAAGAGATGACCATGTAACCATCATGCTGCCGAATATTCCCGAGTTTGTAATCTCCTATATGGCCATCATCGGTATAGGGGCCATCGTCACCCCTGTGAACCCATCTTATACCTCATATGAGCTCAAGCATATACTCAGTGATTCCGGTTCCCAGGGCATAATCATCGAGCATAATAACAAAGAGACCTATGAAGCCATCCATAAGGAGTGTCCCCAGAAGGTCCTCATCACCGTAGGTCAGGATGGGGATTTTTCCAAATGGGTCTCAAGCGCAGGCAAAGGCATAGTAGAGGAGAGGGAACCGGACGATGTGGCTGTTATGATCTATTCCTCGGGCCTCACGGGTTATTCAATGGGTGCCATGCTCACTCAAGGTAATCTTATGCACCAATCAGACCTCCTGCGCCTGTGCGCGGATGGTGATGATACGGATACCACGCTTGCCATAATCCCCTTGTTCCATTCATTCAGTGCCACCGCCAATATGCTCACCATGCTTCGCTTAGGCGGCGCCATCTATCTCATGAAAAAGCTCGATTTCAAGGAACTGAGGCATGTTCTTCTTGAGGGGGGCATCACCACGATAAGCGCGGTGCCTACACTCTTTTATGGCCTGGTGCACCACCCGGACTTAAATGATATTGAATACTCCGGAATGAGCACGCTCGTTGCAGGCGGCTCTGCCCTGTCTTTTGAGATCTACAACGCTTTCAAAGAACGCTTCCATGCGGAGATCAGACAGGGTTACGGTATAACCGAAGCATCCCCTGTGTGCTCGGTTAATAGAAAGCATGCACCCATAAAGCCCACCTCTATAGGACTCCCTGTTCCCGAGGTGGATGCGAAGATTGTTGATGATTCCAGTAATGCCCTCAATCCGCATGAGACGGGAGAGCTCTTGTTCAGAGGGCCGAACATTATGAAAGGCTATTACAGACATCCACTGGAAACGAGTGAGATCATAAAAGATGGATGGCTCCATACAGGTGATATCGGGTACATGGACGAGGATGGTTATCTGTTCATCACGGGATACAAGAAGGACATGATCATTACCTCCGGGTTCAATGTGTATTCCCGGGAGGTAACAAGCGTGCTGAATTCACTGCCCGGGATATCCGACTCAGCCATCATCGGTGAGCCTGATCTCATGAGGGGCTCGATAATAAGGGCTTTTGTCGTCAGTGACGATCCTTCCATCACCGAGGATGATGTTAAAAAGTTTGCCCGTAAACACCTTGCATCTTATAAGACCCCCAGAAAGGTAGATTTCGTCTCTGAGATCCCTAGGGATGAGAAGGGAAAAGTGATCCCGGATCTCCTAAGGCGCTCGTAAATGGAAACATGCGGCTTATGCCCAAGAATCTGCGGCATCTTAGAAGAACTAAGACCAACGGACATGATCCAATAGTAATTACTTAGGTTTGAAGAACTCTGATAAAGAGAGGTTTACTTACTCATTGTAAACTTTTTATCAACGTATTATTCAGCAATATTACAGCTTATGCCGAATGATACTTCATCTTGTGACGCTCTGCCGCTTCTTTTATGTTCTGGAGCCGCTTAAGCCGGTTCTGTGACCTGCTCCCTTTTTTCTCTATTAAATCCGTCTTTGCTGTTTTATCTTTCATCAGTAATTTGCCCCTATCGATCTAAGCAGTAAGTATGCTCAAACAATCGTCGCTTCATTTATCCTGCTTGTTTGGACAGATCTCCCAGAAGAACATCCCAGACGTGGTGGAGGATTTGAAAGAAAAAGAGGCATGCATGCCTGCCTCTTCGAGTTGTTTAGGCTTTGTAAACATTTGAAGCCTGAGGCCCCTTCGGTCCAGCGACTATGTCGAAAGTTACACGCTGGCCCTCTTCGAGTGACCTGAAGCCTTCCTGTTTAATCGATGTGTGGTGCACGAATATGTCTTCCCCACTATCTACGGTGATGAAACCAAATCCTTTTGAATCGTTAAACCATTTTACTGTTCCTTGTGACATTGATTACCTCTTTTTTTTCCAGATCCCTTCTTTTCAAAATAAAGGACTCTGTTTTTTTTATTTCTGAAAAGGGAATGTATCGTCAGTGAAATTTTGACTTAATGAAGTGTATTAGTAGGTACCATTCTTAAGGCAAGATTCAAACTCATATATTCTCATTTCAGATATGTGTGTACACTAGGCATGTGATGACCACCCTGTCAAGCACTAAATAAATTAATAGATATCATTCAGCGAATCCATAACCACGTCCATATGCCCTTGAAGTACCTCTTTCGACACGATGCCAGGCACTCCGATGGTGAGCATGACACCCGAATTTCTGCCCAGCATGGCATCCATGATGGTATCGCCGATAAGAATCACGGTGGGAGGTTCCACGTGAAAGTGTTCGCAGATCTTCATCACCATATCCGGGGCGGGCTTGGAGTTTTCCACACTGTCGGCCCCTATTACGATGTCTATGTAGGGGGCGACACCAATAGATACCATGTCTGACAAGGCATCTTTTGCGTTGTCATTTGTTGCCACGGCTACATGGATCCCCTTGTCCTTGAGTCTGGCCAACAGTTGCTTGGCACCATTTGCAGGTCTGATGCACCTATCGCGTACGTCTGAGCGGAAGATCTCATCACCGAGCTTGCGAACGATCTCCTGGGCCTCGTCCCATCTGATGCCTTCACGATAAAGGCAATAGGTCAACAGGGCGTCGCACTCGGTAAAGGTGCCCATGGCAAGCGGTCCGGATCCGTCGATTGTGCCGTGGTCAACCGAGATGCCGAGCGCTTCCTGAACCCGGATTCTTAAGGGTTCAGTCATCAAGACATACTCCCCCATGGCTGTAAGGAGCTTACCTATGATACCGATCCATGTCTGGGCGAAATCGATTAATGTGCCGTCCTTATCGAAGATCACGAGCTTGGTTGCATACTCTTTTCCCAGTACATGTATTGTTGCCACCTGAATCCTCCTATGAGATACGTGTTTGGCACAATAAGCATTGATTGGGTACCATACTTCCATGATATATACTACGGGCTTTGCATAAAGGAGAAATCATGACAGGAGTAGGCCTTGCCATGAACACATCACGAACCTATGTCTTTATTGTACTCATCATAATGATCGTCTGTGGGCCCATTTTCTTCGCCGGCAGCGGCTTGCGGGCCAAGAGTAGTGAGGCCCTTGTACCCACCAAGGGTGATCCCATCAGGATCGGTATCTTAATGCCTCAGGCGGGAGCATTGGCCGAAGTTGCCGGGGTTCAGGCCGAAGGTATAAAGATGGCGCATGAAATGGAGAAAGGAAAGGCGGGCAGGCAAGTTGAGCTCATATTCAAGGATGCAGGTACATCTTTCCAGGACTTCTCCCAGGCGCTTAAGGATCTTCTCATGGAAGATAAAGTCTCAGGTGTCATCTCGTGCGTATCAGCCGATATGATCGCTAAGGCTTTTTATGTCATGAAACAAAGGGTGGTGCCGTTTATTGCGACCACCTCGGCCGGACTTGACTGGAAGACAAAAGAGGGGGGCACAGTAATAAGGATGGGTACAAGCCTTGAGGATCAGGCCTATGCCTGCTCACGGTTCATGACAAATGTACTCCATGCCTTTAGGATCGCGCTTGTCGTGGACGTTCAGGACGAAAGCTGTGTCCGGCTGGCCAGCCTGTTCTCTTCATATATAGTGAAGATGAACGGCAGGATTGTGGATATCGCATACATAAAGAAGGGGGAAGACCCTTCACCGGGAATTACACACCTTATGTATGGTAAGCCTGATGCCGTTTATATACCGTTCTCCGGGTCGAATACCCATGCAGCACTATTAAAAGCCCGTTTGCTCGATGCAGCCAGACCCATCCTCGTGAGCAATATTCAACCTGAGGAGACGTTCATGCACGAGGTGGACAAATCTTTAGAAGGGCTCTATATTCAGTCGGACTTCATTGAGGAGACAGTAAAATCAACAGCTGGCAAGGAATTTATCGAATTCTTTCGCAAGCATGCTCAAAAGCGGACATACCTTGGCTCAAGTATGGCTACCGGTGCCGATTCCTATTTTTTGATGCTTGATATGGTTTCGAGGCAACAAAAGGCAATGCCTAATGAGACATCCTCAACAGATCCTTCATGGAGGCCGTTACTACTTGGGATTACCCTCTCAAAACCTGGGGGCACGGTGCAAAAACACCTCTGTTTCGGACGTATTAAGAGAGTTTTCTTAGGCGATGCCGTTTTGAAGTATGTGGCATCGGTTGCCTTTTCCGGTTCAGATCCGGTCGCTCATATTAGGGCTCAATAGCTTATCCGCCACAAGGCTCATGTCAGGCTTGTAGGTGCCATTATTGATCTTTGTCTCAATGTCCTTGACCTTATCGGTGCGGATATCAGGAGAGTCGGATACGGCCTTATGAATATCCTGCATAAACTTTACGGTGCTTGAGATGTTCACCTTGTCGGAAGATGCGGCACCGTTCGTTTTCGAAGTGGTATCAGAATCTTTATCCTTATAACGGTGAACACCCTGTAGTGATTGTGTGTTATATGCCTTAAGGGCATCCGTATTTGAAGTATTGTTAATTTTCATCGATTGGGACCTCGCTCAATCCTTTTTGTAGGCTGCTTTCCATAATATCCCTGAAGAGCCTTTTGCTCGCACGTTGGGATATCGTGACGGTGTCGGCTGTGTGCTCGCCAGCAGTCTTATCCACATCATGTTTAGACGTTGAAATCGCATTCTGTTTCTCGTAGGTCCTCATGATGAGATTCATGAAGATACTCTTGACCTCCATACACACTCCTTGTGTTTATTCAACCGTCCGTAATATGTTTATCGGATTCTTACTGAAATCCTTTAACTTTTTTATTGAAAGGTTATAAGTTTCAGGTGTTGGGTTTTAAAAAAGGGAAAGATTCACAGACATCATCAATGACCTACAACCTTAAACCTAAAACTTAAAAACAAATTTTACTTACCTACAGGCATTTTTTTCCTGAGGCTGAAATACCGGATATTGGACTGGAGCCATTTTAAAGACACTGGCACCCTCTTTGCTCATATGGTCCCAGCAAGGAGGGCATATGGATCAGGGTATTTACACGGCGGCGGCAGGGGCGATTGCCATGGAGGAGAGGCTCAACATCATCTCCAACAACATCGCCAACCTCAATACAACCGGATTCAAGAAAGACCAGATGAGCTTCGAACAGTTTGTCAGACAGCTGGATACCTCTATGCTGTACAGCGGACAATACAAAACAGTGCCCATCGATGTAATCCCCGTCAGCACTTCCATTGACCTTACGCCCGGCCCCCCTGTGAAAACAGGTAACCCGCTCGATATCGCACTGGCGGGAGACGGGTTCTTCGTCGTCAATACTGATGATGGTCCTCGATATACCAGGGCAGGATCATTCCAGCTCAGTACGGAAAACACGATTATAACCTCTCAGGGATATACTGTGCAGGGGAATGGAGGCGATATCACCATCGACCCCAATAAGGGCCAGTTGGTTATCGATTCCCAAGGGAAAGTTTCCCAGGATGGTGATGAAGTGAGTACCCTACAGGTGGTTAAAATCCCGCCTGAAGATCTTGTACGTGAAGGCAATAACCTATTCTCCGTCAAAGAGGGGTTCACGCCGGAACCCGTTGAGATCCCGTCTGTCATCCAGGGTAGCTTGGAGACAGCCAATGTGGAGCCCATCAATGAAATGGTGGAGCTGATCGCGGCCCAGAGGGCTTACGATGTCTTTCAGAAGGTGATCAGGTCGGCAAACGATGCCTATTCATACTCGATGCATAATGTCGGGACAGTAGCATAGAAAGGAGGAAAGGCTATGATTCGAGCGATGTGGACCGCTGCCACGGGCATGAATGCCCAGGAGTTGATGGTCAATACCATTGCAAATAACCTGGCGAACACGAACACGACGAGCTACAAGAAGAGCAGGGTGGATTTTGAGGATCTTTATTATGCCACCTATAATCAACCGGGTAGTCCTACCCCTACAGGTGGAACCGTACCTGTGGGGATTCAGGTGGGCATGGGTGTGCAACCGGTGTCCATTCAGAAGATCTTTACCCAGGGTGACTACCTCCAGACCAGTAATAACCTGGATATGGCCATCCAGGGCAACGGGTTTTTCCACCTCATCGCAGACGGGACCGATGTCTATACACGAGACGGTTCTTTCAATATGGACTCCGAAGGTTATATCGTGGATTCCAGGGGAGACCGGTTGCAGCCCGAATTCAAAGTTCCGCAGCAGACCGCCAACATAACGATTTCCAATGCGGGACAGATCAATTGCATGTCGAGTAGCGGCACGGTTCTGGCCACCGGGAACATCCCCACCTACATCTTCCCTAACACAGCAGGCCTGCAATCCATCGGCATGAATCAGTATACACCGACCCCTGCATCAGGGGATGCCATTGAGGGTACACCGGGCAAGGACAACTTCGGCACGATCTCACAAGGAAATTTGGAGATGTCGAATGTGGATGCCGTTTCGGAGATGGTCAATATGATAGCAGCCCAAAGGGCATATGAGCTCAACTCCAAGTGCATAACAGCCTCGGATGAGATGCTCCAGACTGCCGCAGGTATTGTGAGGTAGCATTAGATGCGGGATCTTATTCTGGCGGTGTGTCTTTTCTGCGGGCTTTTTATACCGGTGAGCGTATTTGCAGACACGGTTGTCGATCTCAAAGACGAGGCGGAGGTTACCGGAAAGACCGTAATGCTTTCAGATTTGGCCGAGATCAGCGGAGAGGATGCGCCTTTGCTCTCCCGCATAGCAATTGCCAAGTCGCCTGACGGCTCTTTTGACTTGAATATCTCCGCCAAGGCGGTGGCAGACAAGGTCCGTTCCCATTACCTGGGGTCAGTGATCTATACAGGTGCGACAAAGACACATGTCTCTTCATGCACTGTGGAGGTTCCTGAAGGAGTCCTTAAAAAGGTCTTCATCGAAGAGATCGTTAAGAACAGTCCCTGGAAGGATTCCGGCAGGATCGAGGTGGCTGACATAAGGGTGTCAAGGATTCCGAAGGTCCTCCAGGCAGATTCGAGCTTCATACGGGCAAAATTTTCCTCCCGCGAAAAGTATCTGGGATTCGTCACGGCCACCATGATCGTCGGTGGCGGGCCATTCCCGGAGAGGGTGACCGTGACCGGGAGAGTCAAGCTCATAGCGGATGTCCCCGTGGCAAGGGCAAAGGTAGCCTCCCGTAAGATCATTATGCCTGGTGATCTCGTGGTGCGGTCTTGTGATATCTCATCATGCCCCTATGCCTATACCCGCCTTGAAGACTGTGTAGGCAAGCGGTCAAGGGTGACACTGCTGGAAGGCAACCCCATCCTGCCTTCTCAGGTGCAGAGAAAGCCGGATGTCTGCTCCGGAGAGATCGTCTCCATCGAGGTCAGGGTGAATGACCTTGTGGTCAGAGATAAGGGTGTGGCCATGAAGGACGGGTATCAGGGTGAGACGATCCCCGTAAAGAACATCTCTTCGGGCAGACAGGTGGTTGGCACCATTATTGCTGCATCATTAGTGCAAGTTGAGCTGTAGGAGGCAATATGAAGTTATGGTATAACCTGATACTCTTTGTTATGGTGGCTGCTCTAAGCGCATGCTCCCATGCCCCCAAAGATTTCGATCGTACCGAGGATGAGCTTTCAATACCCATGGGAGATCAGACCGATTACACCCAGAGCCCAGGTTCCCTGTGGGCGCCGACCGTCAAATATTCAGATATGTATAGCGACCATAAGGCACGGCAGGTCGGGGACCTTGTCATTATCCAGATATCTGAGAGCTCGTCGGCGGATAAACAGGCAAAGACCGATACCTCGAAGGACAGCAGCATAGCCAGCACGGTAACGGACTTTCTTGGCTTTCACGTTCACCCACAGGTACAGACCAGCAGCGCTTCGACGTTTACCGGGGATGGGGAGACTTCACGGAGCGGCACCCTGAATGCAGTCGTATCTGCCCGCATAATAAGGGTCCTGCCTGAGGGGAACTTTGTCATCAGGGGCAAGAAACAGATCAGGGTGAACGATGAGTCTCAGTACATAATGGTCTCCGGGATCATCAGACCCGATGACATACAGGGGGATAATTCTGTCTTATCGGCCAATGTAGCCGATCTGAAAGTCGAGTATTATGGAAAAGGTATTCTTGGCGACCAGCAGGATAAGGGCTTCCTTGCAAAGGCTTTCGACAAGTTATGGCCGTTTTAGAGGTGGATCATGAAGAAGATAACCCTAGCTATTGTTATTATACTCCTCACAGTACAGCCACTCCTGGCAGTACGCGTGAAGGACCTTGTCGAGATCCAAGGGGTGAGGGAGAACAAGTTGTCAGGGTACGGGTTGGTAGTGGGTCTGAACGGTACCGGTGACAAGGCCGGAACAGGCAATGAATATACTATCTATTCCGTAACAAACATGCTCCGGAATATGGGTATCAAGGTTAATGCTAATGACCTGAAGATGAAGAACGTGGCGGCGGTCATCGTCACCTCGTCGCTTCCGCCGTTTGCCAAGAGCTCACAAAAGATTGATTGCACGGTTTCGTCCATGGGTGATGCCACCTCTATTGCAGGCGGAACCCTGATTTCTACACCGCTCTATGGCCCTGATGGAAAGGTCTATGCCCTAGCCCAGGGTCCTATATCGGTCGGCGGTTTTGCCGTAAGCGGTGCCTCGGGTTCCGGGGTTACCAAAAACTTCCCCACAGCGGGGGTGATCTCGAATGGCGCTGTGGTTGAGCGTTCGCTTGATCTGAGCATGGGCCCGCAGATGACGCTGGTCATGAATAATCCTGATTTCACAACCGTGGGCAGACTCGTACGATCCATCAACGAAAAACTGGGTTCCCAGGTGGCCAGTGCCCAAGACCTTTCTACCATCCGGCTTGATGTGCCGGCATCCTACCAGAACAGACTTGTAGATTTCGTGGCGCTCATCGAAGGGGTCGATGTGACGCCGGACAACCGGGCAAGAGTCATTGTGAACGAGCGGACCGGCACGGTGGTCATGGGTAGTGAGGTAAAGATCTCGACCGTTGCTATCGCACATGGCAATCTGAGTATCAAGATTTCCGAGCGGCCGCAGGTATCCCAGCCCATGCCATTTTCACAAGGAGCCACCACTGTTGTCCCGCAGTCCGGGGTTCAGGTGGAGGAGGGCGGTAAGCGGCTCATCCTGCTCAAGAGCGGGGCCAGCATAGGTGACCTCGTTGCTTCATTAAATGCCGTCGGCGTGTCACCGAGAGACCTTATCATCATCATACAGGCCATCAAGCGGGCAGGCGCCTTGTACGCAGATCTGGAGATCATATGATTCAAGATGTCAGCATGCTCACTCATATGAACAAGAGCGACCCGGTCAAGGCCCTGGATAAGGTGTGTAAAGAGTTTGAGACCATGTTTGCCCATCAGCTCTTAAAAACTATGTCCGAATCCATTCCGGAAGGGTTCTTGGAGGAAGGTTTTGCGAATGATATCTATAAGGATATGTTTAATGAAGAGCTTGCCAAAAGCATTGGACAATCCGGCGCCTTAGGCATTGCCGATATCCTCAAGAAGCACATACAGCAGAATTTCGGCGAGGACGGGAAGACAAGGCAGGGTAATGTTCACCAGATAAATGAGAATAACCGATAAAGAATATAAGGTGATGTTTCGTTGAGCATGACCAGGGAGGCACCATGACATATATGGAAGTGATCGAGAGTCTTGAGCGGGAAAAGGAGCTTTTGGAGAAGCTCGTCATTCAGCTGGAAACGGAGCTGACATTCATTTCTCAGGGGGATGTCCAGGCACTCGAAGAATCGATGCCGCTCAAGCAAAGACTCATCAAGAGCATTGCCAAACTCCGTGAAGGGTCTGAAGTGCCGCGTTCCGGGCTTGTGCCCGAGCACACGAAGAGGATGCGAAGCCTTCAGCAGGAACTCGTTGTGCTCTGGAAAAAGGCATCCGGGCTTAACGATCTCTCCAAGAAGTTTGTATCCCAAAAACTCTCTGAGATCGATGCTCAGATCGATATATTCTTTACCGGCCTGAAGAAGGACGGCTACACCAGGGCCGGCAAGAAATCCGCCATTCCATCACATACTATAAAAGCAGGAGCCTGATATGTCGGGTATTACCGGAGCACTCAATATTGCCCGTGGTTCACTTTTAACCTCCCAGCTTTCCTTGGAAGTAATTTCGCACAACATCGCCAATGCAAACACGGATGGATATTCCGAACAGACGTTGCAGGTCAAGGCCAACAACCCTATCAATACGGCGCCGGGACAGATCGGGACCGGTGTGATCGCTACCCAGGTGACGAGGCAGTACAATGCCTACATCAATCAACAGGTGATTCAGAAAACATCCGATGATTCTTACTGGAATGCCCAGCAAAGCACCATGGATGATGTCAACAATATATTCAATGAGAGTAGCGGAGATGGGATCAATTCGCTGATGAGTACCTTCTGGAATGACTGGAGTAACCTTGCAACTACCCCCGATAACACTTCAGCGAGGCAGACTTTGCTTTCCGATTCGGACAACCTGATTTCCACGCTCCAAGAGATGGATACGAACCTGACATCTTCCCAGCAAAACCTTGATACCACCATTAATAGCGATGTAGACGATGTGAACACGCTCATCAAGCAGATTGCGAGCCTGAACACTGAAATAACAAGTGTGGAGGTCAAAGGCCAGACCAATGCCAACGACCTGCGGGATGAGAGAGACCTTGATCTGCAAAATCTTGCTAAACATCTTAATATCTCATACCATGAGGATTCCAACACAGGCGCGGTCAATGTGTACATCCTGGGAGGCACCCCTCTTGTGGAGGGAAATGACTCAAACACTCTGACTACCCAGCGTGATTCTACCACCGGTTTTCTCAAGGTGTTATGGAATGATTCCTCGGGGAGGAGTATCGATATCACCAATAAGCTCCAGGGTGGAGATATTGCAGGGTCGGCGGATGTAAGGGACACCCAGATCAGTTCTTACCTGGATTCTTTAAACTCGTTCACAAAGGAACTCATCTGGCAGGTGAACGCACTCCATAGTGAAGGCACAGGTCTTCAGAGCGTCAGCCAGATGACGGGAACGGTTCAGTGTTCCGGGCTTAGCGATGACCTTTCCTCAAGCTCAACCTTTCTTTTCGGTGACCGGTACAACTCGAGCGGCACCTTCGACATCACGGTATATGACAGTAGCGGCAATCCGACGAACTATACCATTGATACTGCCGCGTACGGGACTGCAAACGGGACAAGCGGGACCACGGTCGGCGATCTCATCGGTGCGATCAATTCCCAAACCGGAGGTAACGTCACGGCCAGCCTGGACGCTGACGGGCATTTCCAGATGACTGCATCGACCACCGGCGATACCTTCGCCGTTAACCCCAGCGCCAGCGGATCTTCCAGCAATGCACTGGCCATCCTTGGGGTCAATACGTTCTTTTCTTGGGATGAAAAAGTAGGGCAGCCGACAACCGACATCATTCAGGGCGCTGGTGTCAATCAGGCCTTAACCGATAACCCTGATTTGATCTCAACCGGCTATCTTGATAGCGATCATCAAGTCGCATCAGGGGCCAATGATGTAGCAAGCGCCATCTCCGCCCTCCAGGACAAGAACATCTCCGACATGGGTGGTGCCGGGGTGGACACAACCATGGATGGCTATTACAATTCGTTGGTAGCCCAGGTTGGTATGGATGATCAAAATGTGAAGCAGAACGTCACATTCAACGACTCATTGTTGAGTGAGTATACCACGCAAAAGCAGAGTGTCACCGGTGTCAATCTGGATGATGAAATGACCAATCTCCTGCAGAATCAATACCTTTACCAGGCCTCTGCAAAGCTAATCTCCATCTGCGATTCAATGATGCAGTATCTGCTTAGCCTCTCCACCTCATGAGGGATCAATATCTTTATCAGGGCTCTGTGAGTCTGATATCCATGAGCAATACGATGATGCAGTCGTTGCTTTCAATACAATAATCATGTAATACTTTCTTCAAAAGACACGTTTCGGGGGTCTCATTGCTGATACTGACAAGGAAAGTCGGCGAATCTGTCGCCATCGGCGATGATATCCAGGTATCCGTGGTCGAGATCAAGGGTACCCAGGTCAAGCTCGGTATTCGAGCGCCCAAAGACGTGACGGTGCACCGAGAAGAGATTTATTTAAAAATACAGGAAGAGAACAAGCGGGCCGCTTTAGTATCGAAAGACGCGTTAGGGTCCGTAGAGGATCTGCTCTTGAAAAAGGACTCGTAAGAACAGAGTCTATACCGAAACTCTTAAAAAAATATTAAAGCAGGAGGTGTAAGACCATGCGCTTTCTTTTTAACCTTATTACATCGATTATCCTTGCCCCATTTAAGCTGATTAAATTCATCGTGGCCGATGTCGTTCTTTTCGGCATCATCGGCGGGGTTGTCTCAGTGATTAAATCGGTGGTGAAGGCCATCTTCAGACTTATATTCAGACCCTTTACCCTGCTTTTACTCGCGGGTGGTGCCGCTGCCTTCTACTTTGCCAGCGAGGAGCAGAAGAAGAAGGTCAAGGCCTTACTAGGGATGTAGGGCTCGTTGAGCTCTTTATATTTTCTTCAGGTAGTTTGTTCATAAACCTGCATGGTGAACAGTGACCAGATTAAGAAGAGGGGCTCTCTTTTAAGAGCCCCTCTTTGTGGATTCTTGCTTGATTTCGATATCTTTTTACTGCAGGCCCATGAACTTGATGAACGGATTTGCGTAGAGCAGGATAAGCTCGATAACCAGCGCATAGATGGCCAGGGACTCGATCATGGCCAGGCCAAGGATGAGCGCTGTCAGTATTTTGCCCGATGCCTCAGGGTTGCGGGCAATACCATCGCAGGCGCCCTGAACACCGTGGCCCTGGCCTATGCCGGTACCGAAGGCTGCGAGAGCCATACCGATACCCGCAGCTACAGAGGCCCAGGAGAAATACTGGATGGCTTCAGGGCTTGCCGTGCCTCCTGCTGCAAAGACTAGTGATGAGAACCCCAGGACCAAGAATACTGAAACTCCTGATAAACATAAAAATTTCTTCATACAATCCTCCAACTATTTTATTATATTCATATTACCAAAGGCGGCCAGGATTGTATCCTACCCAGCTTTCTTGGTAGCCGTCAAAATCGTTGTCCGGCACATAAAACATCAAACTGGCGGGTTTCCGCAAACATGCCTGTTATTATTCTCGCTTAGTGGGACTCCTCCATAGCGCCGCTTATATACATCATGGCAAGCAGCGTGAACACGAATGCCTGCAGGATCGAGGTGAATATCATGAGTACAAGCATGGGCATGGGAAGGAGGAACGGGACCAGTGCCAAGAGAACCACGAGCACCAGGTCTTCACCGAATATATTCCCAAAGAGCCGCATGGTGAGAGAAAGCGGCCGCGCCAGGTGGCCGATGAGCTCCACCGGCAACATGATGGGCGCCATCCACCACACCGGACCCAGGAAATGTTTGAGATATTTGAAGCCATGGATCTTCACGCCCACGATGTGTGTCAATAGAAACACGGTGAGTGCCATGGACAGGTTGGTATTGAGGTTTGCCGTGGGTGAATAGAAGCCGGGAATAACGCCTCCCATGTTGCATGTGAAGATGTATACCGCGATAGTGGCTATGAGTGGGAAGAACCTCATGCCGTGCTCGCTCATGGTGTCCACCACAAGTGACTTCAGTCCGCCGATGACCACCTCTAAAAAATTTTGAAGCCTTCCCGGAACCATCTTCAGATTCCTGGACACAATTAGAGAAATCACGATGAGAAAGAGCATGTAGAGCCAGGTAAAGGTGACCTGGTGCATGTGGTTGCCGTCAGTCAGGCCGAACTTTTCATGGATGAGTTCATAAAGGGGATGGGTGATGAAATTCAGAACGAGGTACCCGTGTTCCATACTAATCTCCTCCTGCACAGATGTAGGTGTAGCATGCGTAACTCATGACGCCGAGCATGATAACGGACAGGCCCAGCAGCAGCCCTAAGATGTCGACATGCAGCAGCGCGATAAGGACGTAGAGGGCAGCCCCTGTTAAAGCGAGCCGCAGGATGTAGCGTCTGATCATGAAGGCCTTGCCCTGTTTGGCTTCAAATGTAACCGAGGACTTTGCATGACGCCAGAGCAACTGGTAATTCGCAAGGCATAGGGCGCCGCCAAGCAGGACCCCCAGGGCAAACTTCGAGCCGAACAGCGGAAGACTGATAATACAAAACGTTGCCCAGAGGGCTAGCGCGATGAGCTCGATCCTCTTCTGAACAGGGTCCTTACTTGTGCTTTTCACCTGACTTATCCTCGTTGAAAAATCGCATGTATGTCTTATACATCATCCTGAACCCTGCCATGATACCGCCGAAGAGAAAGACAAAGGTTAGGATCGGCTCTGTACCGAATTTGCTGTCAAGGTAGAAGCCTGCAATAAGGCCGAGGACAATAGAGAATACCATGGCGAATCCCATCGTGCTCAGATCCGCAACGGTGAGGTACATCTTTCTTCTTTCCTTGTCCTTGTCATCCGCCATTATGTAGGCCTACCCCTTACAAATAATTTCAAGACATATTACTGAATCATGATTCATAATGCAAGGAAGTTTTTGGCGAAGTGTTTTTCATGTGTAAAACGGTTTGGGGTGAAGGTTCCTGATTCTTTGGAACGTTGCAGCATTTTTTTCTTGCTCTGTGAAAATATGTCAGGTAAATAAAACGAGTTTGAGCACATGACTTCAGCACAGAGTGCACTATGGATGGTACACAAAGTAATAAGGGTCAGCTGCGAAGACTCACGGTTATTTCGGTGTGTTTTTTTGCTTCACTGATCGGGGCTGCCTTAATACCGACGAGGATGAACACAGGTACAGGCGCACCTCGTGCCGTACCCGCGCAGAGTCCCTCCATCGAATACCAATACACCGCGAGTATGCCGGACCAGCTTGCACAAATCGATGACGTGCAGGAAAGGAAACAGTATCTTATCGAGATTCTGTTGCCGCTCGTGCTGCGAGCAAACGGGGCTATCCGCAATCAGCGACTCGTCATAGAGCATCTACGGCAGAGGCTGCCGTACCTGACCCCGCAGGAAAAAGAGACTCTCATCTCATTCGCCCGCGTGTATCTGGTGGAATCCAACTCCTACGAGATGATGGTTCAAGAGCTTCTCAAGAGGGTAAACGTTCTCCCTGTCTCCCTCATCATTGCCCAGGCCGCCATTGAGTCAGGATGGGGGACCTCACGTTTCTGCATTAAAGGGAACAATATCTTCGGTCTGCGCACCCCTTCGGGTTATGGCATGGTACCCAAGGAACAGGATAGTGATAAGGAATTCACCGTGTCTGTTTTCAATGACCTGCAGTCGTGCATTGATTATTATATGTGGAACATCAACACCAACCCGCAATATGAAGAACTGAGATACATACGTTCTTTGAGTCAGCCGCCGTATGATTCTTTCGCCTTGGCACAGGGGCTGCGGAATTATTCCCAGATGGGAATCGAGTATGTGCGCAGGGTGGAGCTGCTCATCAGCTACAATGCGCTGAAGAGCTATGATGACTACCGGCTCCAATAGCGCTTACCTGAAGGCGGATAAAGCCTACGAGAGTGGATCTCTTCAGAGTTTGTTTATGATGAGGGCATCTCTTCATTTTCGCCTGGTGCTGATTATCGCTGCTGGAATCTGCCTGATGCCGGGCCTGACGACAGCAGCATCCGCATACATCTCGGTGCTCCTCTACCACAGATTCGATGAAAACAGATTTCCCACCACTACAACCTCCAGCACCCAATTTGACCTGCAGATGGAATACTTAAAGTCTCACGGGTATACGGTGCTCTCCATGGATCAGCTTGCCGATTGTTTGGAGGGCAAGCGTCCCGTTCCTGAAAAGGGCGTTGTCATAACCATCGATGACGGATTTATCTCAGGGTATGATAAGGCGGTCCCCATCCTCAAGAAGTACCATTTTCCCTTCTGCATCTTTGTCTTCACCCATGGCATAGGTGTTAAAAATTACATGAGCTGGGAACAGCTTAAGCAGCTTGACGCCTGGGGAGGTGAGGTGGGGTGCCACACCTATACACACCCACGATTGATAAATCTCAAGGAAAAGGAAATAGAACAGGAGGTCAAAGGCTCCAAGGAAACCCTGGAAAAGAACCTGGGCCGCCGGATTAAGTACTTCGCATATCCTTATGGCCAATATAATGACACTGTCCGTGCTGTTGCAAAACGTGCAGGCTTCCGTCTCATGCTCACATCCGACCCCGGGAGCGTCGGAGAAGGCGCCGAGTTCGACCGCTTACCCCGCCAGGCCGTAGTAGGCGCCGAGATGAGCCTCAATGATTTTGCCAAGAAACTCATGAATCCCCCCCTTCCCGTGACTTGGCGTTTCCCTGAAAGCGGGATGCTTGCATCCGATACCATTCCCGAGGTGTCCATCACCCTGAAAGATCCCGGGCTCTATGAACCTGGCCGGATCAACCTGTTTCTCTCTGAGAAGAAGAGACTCAATGCCCAATTTGATTCCAGGACAGGGGTTTTAAGCTGCAAAGGACCCTTTCACCTGACCAGGAAGACGAACCGTATCATTGTAACTGCCAGGAGAAAAAGCGATGGCCTCTTTGCCATGGATTCCTATCTGATTGTTATTCCGGGGACATGGTCAGGGATGAAGTATACCATTCTATACCCCATTCGTTATTGATGATTACCCTCACGCCAGCCCATCAAGGGCGTTGTTTAGATCAGATATAAGATCACTCGCGTCCTCGATCCCCACGGAATACCGGATGAGCCCCTCGGGGATGCCCATGGCAGCGCGTTCCTCCGGGGTACATTCTACGTGGCTGGTGAGCGCGGGCGGGCCTGCAATGGTCTCCACCGCCCCAAGGTTTGCAGCCCTGTGGGCAAGAAGGAGCCTGGGCAGGAAGACCTTGAGGGCAGAAAAATCACCTTTCAGGATAAAGCTCAACACCCCGCCGAATCCGCTCATCTGCTTCTTGGCGATTTCGTGCTGAGGGTGGCTGATCAATCCCGGATAAAAGACCCGGCTCACCGCAGGGTGTTTCTCCAGGTGGCGGGCAATGGCAAGGGCGCTTTCGTTCTGTCTTCCCACGCGCAGGTGCAGGGTCTTCATGCCGCGAAGCAGGAGGTAGGCAGCCATGGGGTCCAGGGCAGCGCCATTGATCTCCCGGAAGTGGTAAATCTTCTTTATCAGCTCTTCCGGTCCGCACACGGCCCCGCCCAAAGCATCGGCATGCCCTCCCAGGAACTTGGTGGCGCTGTGGATGACCAGGTCGGCACCTAAAGTAAGCGGCTGCTGGTTGATGGGTGTGGCAAAGGTGTTGTCCATGGCCACAATCGCCCCGGCATCATGGGCTGACTTTGCCAGACGTGAGATATCTACAACCTTGAGCGTAGGGTTTGTGGGTGTTTCGAGGTAAAGCACCTTGCAGCCTTTCATTACCTCGGCCTCGATCTGCTCGTGATCAGTGGTTTCACACAATATGGCCTCAATATTGAACCTGGGGAGAAATTCGATGAAGAGCTTGCTTGTGCCGCCATAGCTGTCCTTGATGGAAACGATGCGGTCTCCGGGAGACAGGAGGGTGAACAGGGTGTTGCTGATGGCGGCCATGCCGCTGGAAAAGGATGTAGCGGCCCCGGCCCCTTCGAGCAGACGGATCTTTTCTTCAAAGGCCTCCAGGGTAGGATTGGTGTTGCGGCTGTAGATGTGGCCCTTCTCTAAGCCCTTGCCCACCTGCAGCCACTGATCCATATCGTCGTACCCAAAGGAGACGCTCTGCACGATGGGCACCTGGGTGGGCCTGCCGGACGCGCTCTTCTCCTCGCCCCCCCACACGGCAATGGTCCCGGCTCCCGGATTTTTCTTATCGTCCATGCTTTAAAAACTCCTTCTCATCACTCTTTAGGCCTCTTTTGTTCATGAGAACTTGATGTGCTCTCCCTCTTGAGTACATAGAGCGAGATGACCACCAGAAGCGCACCCATGCCCAGGCTTATCATGTCATGCCTCATGATGCCGTATATGAAGTCGATCACACCGAGCAGGGTAAAGAGCAGGGGGACTATCTTATTCCTTGATAACTTCATGCTATAAGACCTTTTCCTTTGTAGATAGCGTTTTGGCCTCGCTTTTTCAAGGTTTATTGGACGTCGTCCTCAAAGGCCACATACATGACGCACAGGGATTTTCTCCCGTTGATCTTGATCACGATCGGGTCGTCGAGCCTCACATGCTTGAGGAAGGCCGTCTCGGTTATCACGCTCAGAGACTCAAGCCACTTCCAGTCGAGGAAGTCGGTGCTGCCTTCGGTGACGGTCACGTATGGAACACCCAGTGAGGTGATGTTCTGGAAGAAGTGTGACCCCTGGGACGGATCCGCCTTGAGCAGGGAGCCGCGGATCTCCACGATCGCTCCTACGCCCGAGATGTGTCTCCACTGGACCGGGATGCCCAGCCACCGGTCAAATGAGCCCCACCTGCCCGGACCGATGAGGAGGTAGGGGAGCTTCTTCGTAATCAGCATTCCGTTGAGCCTGCCCACTTCCTCGGCGATCTCCGGTGTGGCCTCGATCTTGAAATCATCGGGTTTCACGAAGATGATGTCCGCTATGTCCTGCCGCTTGCCGTTGCCGAGCGCGAGGTTGGAGTAGCAGAATGACTTTGAGCGGTCCTTTTCCGTGATCTCCACCTCGAAGCGGTCTTCCTCGGTCACCATAGGGCGCACCTGGAGGAGGTAGAAGTCGCATGCGCCGGGTTTGTCTTTCTTGAGATTAACCGCGAACTCCATTTCAACAGCGCAGCCCATATTCTTGCGGGCAAGCTCCATGATATCCGAGAGCATCTCAGGCAGAGGTATGCTCTTGTATTTCAGGATCTGGGAGAAGGTGATGATCTTGCCGCCGGGGCCCTCGCTCGTGTCCCTTATCCGATGTTCTGCTGCGTCATAGGTGCTTGCACATGCAACTACGGGGTACTCTTCGCGTGCATCGTAGATATCACGTCTGGCGAGGTGTGAATGCACCCCGAGGTGTGCGCCGTCGTCATGGTTCTTCATCTTAAGTGAATAGAAGAAGCGCTGGGAATTCGTAATCATGTCATCCACCGTGGAGAACTGCGGCAGGATCTCGGGGTATCTGGGTGAGAACCGCAGGGACTTCCCTCCTTCGACCACGGTCTTTCCGAAGCCGATGGCCATCTGCACGATCCCTTCTTCGGGCTTCATGTGCGAGACGGGATAGTAGTTGTGGGACTGGGCCACCCCGGAGATGGTAGGATAGTAATAGTCTCCGTGCTCATCACCCACGAGCTGCTGGATGACCACTGCCATCGACTCGTCCTTGGCCTGGCTGGCAGTGCTCTTTGCAAATGCCTTGGGGCTCTCGTAATAGGTGGATGCATACACAAGCTTGATGGCAGTGATGAGGTCTTCGATCCGTTTTGAAAAATCCGGGTTGTTATTGGGGATCATGTAGGTCTCATACAGGCCTGCATAGGGCTGAAACTGGGCGTCTTCCAGCAGACTCGATGAGCGCACGGAAAGGGGGTAGACTACCTGTTCAAGGTATGTCTGAAGATCCTTAACGATTCCATAGGGCATCTTTGCACTCATGAAGGCCTGCGCCACTTCCTCATCGGTGTATCCCTCCGAGGCGAAGCGTTTAAGGTTGTTGCTCTCGACGAAGTCTTCGAAGATATCGGTGCCGAGTACGATAGTCTGCGGAATCTGGATGGTGCACTGCCGGTACTTCTCTAAGAAGCTGATATCCTCCTGAAGCATGGATGACATGAACGCCAGGCCCCGTGCCTTTCCTCCCAGAGACCCCTGGCCGATCTTGGCGAAGTCCAGGAGGTCTATATTGAACTCCTTCCTGTTGAACTTGGCCACCACGCCTTTCTGCCGCCATTTCCGCACCAGGTGTATAAGGGATATGATGTACTCCCTCATCTCCCGGGTGGAAGTGAACGAAGAGCAGGACAGGTCCCTGATAGTGGAGGCAAGCGGGATTTCGGAGCGCATCATGAGCCAGTTGGCCATGTCCTTCTTTTCTATGTGATGGCACAGCGACTCATCCGGGATCGTGGCGAGCTTGTCCTCGAGCATGCGCAGCTTGTTTGCCCGGCCCACTTCGGTTCCGTCGGGCTTGTGGAACACAAATTCTCCGAAGCCCAGGTGGGTGAGGAAGAAGTTGTGTATCTCATCTAAGAGCTTCGGTGAGTTCTTGTCGATAAACTCAGCCGGGATGCGCCCGGCCTTGGGCCGGTTCTCCGGCTCGGAGCTGAAGAGGAGCAGGGGTAGATAGGGCATCTCCTGCCTGGCCCGGGAAAGCAGATCAACCCCGGCATTGCCGTATACTTTACCCTGCTTTGGAAAGCGCGTGTCCGAGATGATACCCAGCAGGTAGGGCTTGTACTTCTCGTAGAGCTCAGAGGCCTCTTCAAAGGTCTGCGCGGACAGTATCTTGGGCCTGGTGCGCATGATCAGCAGCCGCTCTTCCTCGTTCACCCCGAGCTCTAAAACGGCCTGGATCTGGCGGACCACCTCCTTGTAGAAGATGGGGAGCAGCGTTGAATAGTAGAGCGGTGAGTCTTCGACAAAAATGAGCACGCAAACCTGGGCATGTGTGGTATCATAATCAACGTTCAGTGCATCTTCCGTGCTCTTGATGATGGCAAGCAGGAGGTCGGCGTTCCCCGACCAGATGAAGACCTTGTCGATCCCTTCGTAGAGAATGGCCTCATTCGAAGTCTGGATGCCCCTGAGGCTGTGCGCCAGCAGATAGACAGGCAGATGAGGCATCTTTTCTTTGATCTTTTTGCCCAGCGTGAAGGCATCCATATCCTCGAGGTTCGGCATGGAAAAGACCAGGTCGAAATTCTTCTCATCCAGGAGTTTGAGTGCATGCAGGGCGGATGATGTCCGCGTCACCCGGGGAGGCTGGGAGAGGTTAAGCCCGCTGTATTCGGAGATGATCCGGGAGGCCAGCGTGACGTCTTCTTCGATGATGAAAGCATCATAACGGCTCGAGATCAGCAGGATCTCGCGGACTTTTGCAGACATAAGCTCCAGGAAGACCTTGAAATTCAAGTGGTATTTACTGGATAGCTCGCGCTCTTTCAGTTTCATGGAACCCCCCACAACCATGGTGCTGTCTTTAGGTTCATCATACAGCCATTGCAGAATCAAGCAAGAAATCGAAGGAGTTTTCTTTAGTCCACCGGCCTCCTCATGTATCAACATGATTTATCGCGGCGGTTCCCTTATCGAGAGGAACCGCCGCCCCATGCATTCATTCGTTTTACTTACACGATACCTTGGGCCATCATGGCATCGGCAACCTTTACGAAGCCCGCGATGTTGGCCCCGTTTACATAGTTTCCCGGAGAGCCGTATGTTGTCGAGGCATTCACACAGGCACTGTGGATGGCCTTCATAATCATCCTTAAGCGGTTGTCCACTTCTTCCCTTGTCCAGTTGAGGCGCATGCTGTTCTGTGTCATCTCCAGTCCGGACACGGATACGCCGCCTGCATTCGCAGCCTTGCCCGGTCCATAAAGGATCTTCTGATCGAGGAAGATCTCGACACCGTCAGGCGTGGTGGGCATATTGGCGCCTTCACTCACGACGTAGACGCCGTTCTTTATGAGGTTTGCCGCATCCTTGCCGTTGATCTCGTTCTGGGTGGCAGATGGGAATGCGCAGTCGGCCTTGTGGTCCCACAGGGGGTTGAACTCCTGCGCCGGATCGATCGGGGTATAGAGCACGCCCTTATATTTGTCGGCATATTCTTTGATGCGGCCCCTGCGGATGTTTTTGAGCTCCATAATGAAAGCGAGTTTCTCTCTGTTGATGCCCGCCTCGTCGTAGATGTATCCGTTGGAGTCAGACATGGTCACAGGCTTGCCGCCGAGATCCAGGATCTTTTCCACGGTGTACTGTGCAACGTTGCCGGAGCCCGAGACGAGGCATAGCTTGCCTTCAAGGGTCTGATTTTTGGTCGAGAGCATTTCCGACGCAAAGTAGACCGAGCCGTAGCCGGTGGCCTCGGGCCTGATGAGGCTACCGCCGAAATTCAGTCCTTTGCCGGTAAGAACACCCACAAACTCGTTCCTGAGTTTCTTATACATCCCGAACAAATACCCGATCTCTCGGGCACCCACGCCGATATCACCTGCCGGGACATCGGTGAACTGGCCGACATGACGGAAGATCTCGCTCATAAAGCTATGGCAGAATCTCATGACCTCGCGGTCGGACTTGCCCTTGGGGTCGAAGTTGGAGCCGCCCTTGCCGCCGCCCATGGGTAGGGTTGTGAGCGAGTTCTTGAATACCTGTTCAAAGGCCAGGAACTTGAGTATGGAGAGGTTAACGGAAGGATGGAACCTGAACCCGCCCTTATAGGGGCCGATGGCACTGTTCATCTGGATGCGGTAGCCACGGTTCACCTGTACATCTCCCTTGTCGTCAACCCAGGGTACTCTGAAGATGACCAATCGCTCCGGCTCCACCATCCGGTCAAGGATCTTTTCCTTCCGGTATTCGGGATGTTTGTCGAGGACCGGTTTTACAGACTTCACAACCTCAGTCACAGCCTGGAGAAATTCCTTTTCCCCGGGGTTGCATTCCTCACACTTCTTTAGAAAATCTTCCATAACTTTTGAATCCTCCTTTATCGTTCGTCTTAGGGCATCCTTATTTTTCAATCACGAAGTGAGCCCGGCTATACCTTGATCCGCCTATGAAAATTGTCTCACCTCTGTGATGATGGAACTATCCCTCACACATGTACCTCTCTCTTCTTCCTGCCTGTTCTTAGAAGCTTCGTGGTGAATTGGGGGTGTTCCATCCATCCGTGAGGGGTGGATGGATGGAACGATATGAAAAGGGGCTATGAGTATCTATCCAGTGTCATGATCACCTTCATTGCTAGATTCCGAGGTATGCTTCCCGGATATTGGGATTCTCCAAGAGCTCCTTGCCTTTCCCTTCCATGACGATACGTCCGTGCTCCAGCACGTACCCGCGGTCCGACAGATTCAGCGAGTGCTGCACATCCTGCTCCACCAGGAGCACCGTGGTCCCCTGGTCTGCGATCTTGCGGATTGTGGTGAAGATCTCCTTGATGAGAACCGGCGCCAGTCCCAGAGATGGTTCGTCCATCATGAGGATCTTGGGCATGGCCATCATGCCCCTGCCGATGGCCACCATCTGCTGCTCGCCACCGGAGAGCGTTATGGCCTGCTGTTTTTCCCGCTCTTCGAGCCGGGGCAGGAGTTTGTAGATGTCCTTGAGGGTATCCTGCAGGTGAGGGTAAGCCCGGGAGTTATGGGCCCCGACATCCAGGTTTTCGCGGACTGTCATGAGGCTGAAGAGCTTCCTCCCCTCAGGGACCTGGATGATGCCCCTTTCCACGATCTTTTCGGGGCGCAGATGGTGGATGGGCTGGTTCTCGAAGATGATCTCCCCGGAGCGAACTCGCATGAGCCCGGATATGGTCCTGAGCATGGTGGACTTACCGGCGCCGTTGGCACCGATGAGGCTGATGACCTCGCCTTCATCTATGTGCATGGACACATCATAGATGACCTGCACATCGCCGTAGTAGCAGTTGATGTTTTTGATATCAAGCAGCGCCATAACTTTCCCCCAGGTATGCTTTGATGACCCGCTCGTCCTTCGATACTTCCTGCGGTGTGCCGTCCATAATCTTCTTGCCGAACTGGATGACCGTGATTCTGTCAGATACCGACATGATGGCCCGCATGATGTGTTCGATCATGAAGATGGTTACACCACTGTCCCTTATTTTCCGTATCTCATCCAGCATCTCGTCCACCTCATTAGGGCGAAGCCCTGCCATGCTTTCATCCATAAGGAACATATCCGGCTTTGTGGCCATGGCCCGGGCGATCTCGAGGCGCTTGCGGTCTGCAATGGTGAGGTTCTTAGCCTGCACGTTCCATTTATCGCCCAACTGGAACCGCTTGAGGACCTCCATGGCCCTGTCCTTAGCCTCCGAAGTGCTTGCGGTATTGATGAATGCACCGACCATGGTATTGTAGAGCACTGTTTTGGTCTGGAAGGGCTTCACGATCTGGAAGGTGCGGGCGATCTTTTTCTTGCAGATGTTCCACGATTTCCAACCCGTGATGTCTTCCCCTTGATAGAGTATGGAGCCGGAGGTCGGGGCGTATGTTCCTGCCACACAGTTGAACAGGGTCGACTTGCCTGCGCCGTTGGGCCCGATGAGGCCGTAGATCTGGCCCTTCTCTATCTTTATGCTTACTTCATCAACGGCCTTCAGTCCTCCGAAGTGCTTTGATACGTTGTTAATCTCGAGATAAGCCATGTTATGCCTTGACCTCCTTTCTCTCACCGCTCAGCTTGTCGAGGATCCAGTTGTAGAACCTTGTCAGCGGCTCCACCAATCCTCTGGGCTGGAAGAGCATGACCAGGATCAGGATGAGCCCATAGATCACCAGGTGGAGGCCCGGCAGGACCGCGCTCAGGTAGATCCGGGAGAATTCTCCCACAGGCCTGAGCAGGAGCGCACCAATGACCGGGCCTGCGATGGTGCCCCGGCCACCGATGAGTGCTATGAACGCGAGTTCGAAGGAGAAATCCAGGCTCAAGATCCCCTTGGGGAAGAAGTATAAGTTGAGCTGGGCATAGAACGTACCGGCAAATGCCGTGAGAAAGCAGCTCAGCGCCATGAACATCTCCTTGTACCTTGCTACGTTTATGCCTAAAGCCTGCGCAGCCTCGGGTTCTTCGCCGCCCGCGATGATGTAGTAGCCTGGCCTGATTCTTGAAACGTACCAGGTGACGAAGATCGCTATGCACAGCAGAATGAGGATGATGTAGTAGTAGGGGAGCTTGTCCACGAACTGGTAGTTGATCAGGTTTTCCAAGGGCGTGCCCATCTTCAAGGGGACGCTGATGCCCCGGGGGCCGTTGATCTCGAAGGGCCCGAGTTTCATGGTGTTCTCCACCAGCACCCGCACCCCTTCACCAAAGGCCATGGTGGAGAGCGCGAAGTATGCACCCCGGAGCTTCAGTGTCGGTATGCCGATGATCAGGCCCACGATGGCTGCCAGGATCCCCCCGACGAACATACCAAGCCAGGGGCTTAACCCGTAGGTCATGAACAGGACCGTGGAGGTATATGCACCGATCCCGACATAGGCGGAATGCCCCAGCGGCAGTACCCCGGCAAAGCCGCCAACCAGGTTCCAGCAGGTGGTAAGGTAGGCGTAGAAGAACAGCAGAATGAGGATCTGGAGATAGGTGGGGCTCGTCATCCACAGCGGCAGCGTGAATACGATGCCGGCCAATACGATCTTCAGTATGGTATCGATGGTTTTTCTTTTTGACGAAGCATTCATCTTCGTTGTCTCCTTTCTTACCAATCCCTCTTCTCACCAAAGAGGCCGGCCGGTCTGATAAACAGCACTGCCAGGAACACCACATAGACGATGAGCTCTGTCCACGTGGAGGCCATGTACTGGGCGAAGATGGACTCGATGAGCCCGATAATTAGACCGCCGATGAGTGCCCCGGGGATGCTGCCCAGACCTCCCAAGACCACGATGATGAAACACTTCACATCAAAGACGACCCCCACCGAGGGAAACACATAGTAGAAAGGAATTAAGACGCATCCAACGATCCCTGCGATGGCGGCCCCTATACCGAAGGCTATATTGTAGACACGGTACTGATTGATCCCCATGAGGCTTGCTGCATCACGGTCAAGGGAGGCGGCCCTGATGGATTTTCCCATCCTGGTGTATTTGAGGAACCAGAGCAGAAGACCAGAGGTGACGATTGTCGTAATCAATCCATAGGTCTGCGCTTTGGGAAAGATGTAGTCGCCTAACATGAAGATTTGGCCGGACATGCTCGTCTGCACAACCCGATACTCGGCGCCGAAGGACATGAGGGCCAGATTGTCAAGGATGTACCACACGCCCGTTGTCACGATGATGACCTCGACGGGCTCCCTGACCTCACGCTGGGCCTCAAGGATCGGCTTGATCACGATGCCCTGCAGCGCATACCCGAAGATGAAGAGCATGGGCACTACCAGGAAAAGGGCTGCATAGGGATTCCATCCGGTTAGCATCACGATCCAGTATGCGGTGAACATGCCCACCATCAGGAGAGACCCGTGGGCGAAGTTGATGACCTTGATGACCCCGAATACGAGCGTGAGGCCAAGCGCTGCAAGACCATAGTATGAGCCGGACATGACCCCGTTTATGATTGCCTGAATAATAACGTCCATGGTGACCTCGTTTTTGATTTGGTCGTGGGGGGCCGGGCTCCTTGAAGGGGCCCGGCTTTTCCACGATTACTCCTTTGAGATATTCTTTCCTTTCACTTCAACTTAGATTATTTCCTTACGGCATGGGGAATACAGCCTTGACTCCCTTCCTTGCTGCGGGGATCGGCCACACCGTTACGCGCTCCATGGTTCCCTTGACATCACGGAACTGGACAAGCACAATACCTGCCTCTTTGTTCTGGCCGGTCTCGTCAAACCCAATGCAGGGATACGAGAGGATGTTGATGCCGAGCGGGGCCTTGGGTCCCTGGCAGAGTTTTGTGGTGGCCAGGGCATCCCTGATCTTTTTCGGATCGGTGGATTTCGCACGCTCCAGGGCATCTGCGATTACGTAGACCGATGCAAAGGCATCAACAGATTCCCCTGCCAGGTCATAGCCGTTGCGCTTCTTGAACTCGGCATTGAGCTTCGGGATTTCCGGCCTGCCGAGGTCGGTCTCCCACTCTACCACGTCAAACATGTACTCGCAGTTCTTTGCAGTGTTCTTCCGGAACATGGGGTCGGCATGGCCGCCACCTGTGCCGATGATGGCCTTTGCCTTCACCTTCATGGTGGCCATAGTGTTGGTCAGCAGGATGGCGTCAGCCGCATTGGAGGTTAAAAGGATGACATCGGGCTTTGCGGTCTTGATCTTCATGGCCACAGGGGTCAGGTCGGACGCTGTGCTGGGATAGGGCTCATCAAGGACGACCTTGTAGCCGTACTGCTTGGCGAGTATATCCCACTGCTTCTCCATCCCGGTTCCCCAGTCGCCATTCTCATAGACAAAGGCGATGGTCTCGAGTTTTGTTCCATGTGCCTTCTTCATGTCCTCGAGGAACCGGAACTGGTCACGGGCCCACCAGCTGTCTTTTGCAGCGATGCGGAAGGTGTACTTGAAGCCGCGTTCCGTGATCTTGTCTGCTACAGAGACGGGGACCAAGAATGGAACCTGATAGCGCTCTGCAACCTGGGTGGACGGATAGGTGACCGCCGAGTTCCAGCAGCCGGAGATGAGGCTGACCTTATCGGAGTTGATGAGCTGTTCTGCAGCGGATACACCCACGGTCGGATCGCCCTTGCTGTCCGTGAAGATGTTTACGAGCTTGGCGCCGCCCAATGACTTGATGCCGCCGGCCTTATTGATGTACTCGGTGGCCAGTTCGATGGCCCTCTTGTTCTGTTCACCCACCGAAGCGGACGGCCCTGAAAGCGGCAGGATATTGCCGATCTTAACCTCTTTCGCTCCTGCTGCCAGCACCGATGTACCTGATATGAAGACCAGCGCGCAGGTAAGAGCGAAAACCACGATACTCAGATAATTACGCCAGAAAGTCCTCTTGTTCATATAACTCCCCCTTTAGTTTTGTTTGTACTCATTCCCCTTACGGGAACTTACTTCTTTAGTATAGTAGCCGTAAAAAGGGCAGGTTCAATATGCGCCCTCGTTATTTCTTCTTTTTCAGTGAAGCAAATGCGTCATCGAGGATGGATACCCCTTTGGCCACCTGCTCATCGGTTATAACCAGCGGCATCATGGTGCGGATGACGTTGCTGTACTGGCCGCAGGACAGGATGTTCAATCCCTTCTCAAAGGCATACTTCACAACGGCCGCAGTCTCATCAGGTGCAGGCTTCTTGGTCTTGCGGTCCTTGACCAGCTCTAACGCCAGCATTGGACCTAAGCCCCTCACATCGCCGATGATCTCGTGCTTGGCCTTGAGCTCATGGAAGTACTTCCTGAGCTTCTTGCCGAGCCTTTCGCTCTTGTCGAGCAGTTTCTCTTCCTCGTACACCTCAAGGACCGCCAGGGCTGCCGCGCAGCACACCGGGTTGCCGCCGTAGGTGCCGCCGATGCCGCCCGCATGTACCGAATCCATGATCTCTTGCTTGCCGACAACAGCGCTTAGCGGCAAGCCGGCTGCCAGACTCTTGGCAACGGTGATCAGATCGGGCTCTACGCCCCAGTGCTCAATGGCGAACATCTGCTTGCCCGTTCTGCCCATGCCTGACTGGATCTCGTCGGCTATGAAGAGGATGCCGTTGTCCTTGCAGATCTTGGCGAGCTTGGGGAAATATTCCTTGGGCGGTGTGATGAAGCCGCCTTCACCCTGCACAGGCTCCGCCACTACAGCGGCTATCATATCGGGAGCGATCCTGCCGAAGAAGTCCTTCAGATAATCAGCACAGGCACAATCACACTTGGGGTAGGTAAGCCCGAAGGGACAGCGGTAGCAGTAGGCATTCGGGATTTTGTAGACTTCCGGTGCAAAGGGTCCGAACCCCCACTTGTAGGGCTTCACCTTGCTGGTCATGGTCATGCATAAGAGCGTCCTGCCGTGGAAGGCATGATCCAGGACGACAATACCCTGTTTCTTGGTGTAGTAGCGGGCGATCTTGACCGTGTTCTCAACGGCCTCGGCGCCGCTGTTGATGAGGATTGCGCGCTTCGGGGTCCTGCCGGGGACGATCTTGCAGAGCTTTGCGCCCAGTTTCACTGCGACCTCATAGGGTGTGACCATGAAGCAGGTATGGGTGAATTTCTCGGCCTGATTTTGGATGGCCTTCACCACCTTCGGGTTGGAGTGCCCCACGTTCATGACTGCAATGCCGCCGCCGAAGTCGATGTATTCGTTCCCTTCCACATCATAGAGCATTGCCCCTTTGGCCGATGCGATATATATGGGTTTGCCGCTGGCAAACCCCTTTGCCATGACCGTGCTCCGTAATTCACCGAGTGATTTATTATTCACTTTCATTTTTTCTTGTCCTCCTGAGTTGTCTGTTCTTGCGCTCATGTATGTCTGCAATCGTGTTTTACAGAGCAGCCTTGTAGATCCTCTTGGCATCGTCCAGCGTGAGCGTGCGCGGGTTGTTTGCCAGCAGCCGGGTCACCTTCATGACCCCGTCTGCTAGCATGTTTATATCTTTCTCCTTTACGCCGAAATCCGCGAGATGGCGCGGCACCCGGATGTCGTCGGCAAGGCGGTCGATGGCGGCGATCACCTTGTCCACGATTGCTAAGTTATCGAGACCTTCAGTGGGTATGCAGAAGGGTTTGGCGAGCTGGGCGAACTTTTCAAGATTCCCGAGCACGTTGAAGCGGATCACGTGCGGGAGCATGAGGGTGTTCGCAATACCGTGGGGGATGTGGAATTCAGCTCCTATTGGGTATGCAAAGGCATGCACGGCAGTGACCCCGGCATTGGCGAATGCGATGCCGGCGAGCAGTGCCCCTTCCATCATGGCTGTGCGTGCATCCATGTTATCGCCCTTGGCGTATGCTATGCGGATGTTCTTGTAGATGAGTTCGATGGCCTTGATGCAGTACATGTCGGTGATGGTGGAGGCGTTTATGGACGTATAGGCCTCGATGGCGTGGATGAGTGCATCCATGCCGGTGGCTGCGGTCACATGGGGCGGCAGGCCGACGGTGAGCTCAGGGTCCAGTATGCCGATGGCCGGGAAGAGGTAGGGGCTTACGATACCCTTCTTGAGCTTCTCGCCTTCATCCGACAGGATGGCGATGGGTGTCACCTCGCTACCGGTGCCGGCTGTCGTGGGGATAAGGATGGTGGGAAGACCGGGCTTCGGGATAAGGTTGGTGCCGAAGTATGCACCGATGGGCCCGTTGTTCGTGAGCATGACCGCAGAGGTCTTGGTGATGTCCATGGGGCTGCCGCCGCCTATCCCGACGAGCATCTGGGCGCGAGAAGCCTCAGCCATCTTTACGCAGTCCGCCACGATCTCGTAGCGTGGGTCCGGCTCCACCTTGTCGAAGATGGAATATTTGATCTTTGCAGCCTTGAAGGATTCTTCTATGGAGTTCAAGAGCCCTGCACCGATAACGCCCTTGTCGGTTACGATCAGAACCCTCTTTGCTCCCCGTGCCTTCACCTCTACGCCGATGGTCTTTGCTGATCCAGGCCCCATCACTATGCGAGGGGTTGTGCTGAATATCTTTATCATATCCCTACACCTCCTTCTTTTCTCTTGTATCCACGGCCTTCATGCCTATACTTTTCTGTTGTAGATGCGCTGGAATTCCTTCTTAAGCTCACCCTTGAAGTCAGGGTGAGCGATATTGATGAGGGCCTTGGCCCTCTCCGGGACGGATTTACCGCGAAGGTCTGCTATGCCGTATTCGGTTACCACATAGTGGATGTCGCTGCGTGTTGTGGTGACCACAGCCCCCTCGTCCAGATGGGTAACGATGCGGGAGATCTTTCCGCCTGATGCGGTGGAATGGAAGGCAAGTATCGACCGGCCGCCCTTGGACCACGCGGCCCCGCGTACGAAATCGGCCTGCCCGCCCGTGCCGCTGAACTGCTTGTACCCTATGGACTCGGAAGCGGCCTGGCCGTTGAGGTCCACCTGGAGTGTGGAGTTGATAGACACCATATTGTCGTTTTGGGCAATGATGGCAGGGTTGTTTGTGATATTCACGGGGAACATCTGCACCATGGGGTTGTTATGCACAAACTTGTAAAGCTTCTCGGTCCCCATGAAGAAGGTGGCCACCATCTTGTCCGGATGGAAATTTTTCCTAGCGCAGGTGATGACACCTGCCTCAACGAGGTCTACCACACCATCCGAGAACATCTCGGTGTGTATGCCCAAGTCCTTCTTGTGTTTGAGGAACCCGAGGATGGCGTCCGGCACCGCGCCGATACCCAGCTGCAGGCAGTCGCCGTCCTTGATGAGCTCCGCACAGTACCCGCCGATCTTCTCATCGGTTTCGGATATCTTGGGTGGCTGCAGGATAATGGGCTTGGATTCGCACTCCACGATGTAATCTATCTCCGAGACGTGGATGAAGGCATCGCCAAGGGTCCTCGGCATGTTCGGTGTCACCTCGGCGATGACGATCTTGGAGCTCTCTGCGGCGGGTTTGGTATAGTCCACTGAGACACCGAAGGAACAAAACCCGTGCTCGTCGGGTCGGGAGACCATGCACATGGTCACATCCACCGGCAGGATCTTCTCGGTGAACAGTCTGGGTATCTGGCTGAAGTGGGATACGGTAAAGTGAGCCCTTCCGTCGTGAATGGCCTTGCGCGTGGTGGCACCTGCAAAAAGCGAGTTGTGGACGAAATGTTTTTCGAGGCCCGGCAGGCAGTATTCGGATGCACCCATGGACACCATGTGAACGATCTCCACGTTCTTGTAGGCATCTTTGTTGTTCACAAGGGCCTTTAACAGGAGCTCGGGAGATCCGCTGGCATGTGCAACCACAACCCGGTTGCCGGATTTGATATGGCGTACTGCCTCAGCCGCGCTGACAATCCTGCTTTTGTAGATCTCACGCCAGTTTTTCACTGCCTACCCCTTATTTAAGATTTTAATATCTCTTTTATCCATCGTTCTGCATCATCCGGGCTTGTGATGTACCGTGTGGGACGGTCATGGACTGCTTCCAGTTTTGTGCATGCCGTATTGCATCCGCTCACAATTATGATTTCTTCTGCATCCTCGCTGTCCGCGGCTACAAATTCCACATTGTCGGCAAGTCGCTCCTTAAGGGAATTGACTATCCCGACACGGTCATATTGGGCCCGACATCCACCACAGAACTTCAGGCCCACTTTCAGCTTATCTGGTCGCCCTTGACGATTCCGCACAGTTCTTTCGCAATCTTCTGCTTCTGCTTCATGTTTACAAGCCTGGCGATCATGATCCGCTGCGCCTGTGGTGAGCCCG